>Ga0326512_10001106_pt1 | contig 21767 bp, 16 predicted proteins | sample 1_2617_0518_D_FD_203652 | JGI IMG/M metagenome (GOLD analysis project Ga0326512, IMG submission 203652) | Bovine rumen microbial communities from UC Davis, California, United States - 1_2617_0518 | ecosystem: Host-associated > Mammals > Digestive system > Stomach > Rumen | place: USA... | reverse complement strand
TTCCGTGATTTTATATAAAATATGTGACTGAAGTTGCTGTTTTGGGGTAGATTTGGCGATTTTAGTTAAAAAACTTTCGCAAAAAGAAATTTATTTCGAATATTTTTGTTATATTTGCACCATAAATTTCAATTATATGGAAGTAAAGAAATTGAATCGGCTTAAAGTCGTTATGGCAGAGAAGGATTTGTCCAACACCTGGTTATCTGAAAAGCTGGGGGTCAGCCAGCCAACTGTCTCCAAATGGATGACTAACTTCTCTCAGCCAAATCTCGAATCACTCATCAAAATATCAAAAGTTCTTAACGTTGATGTAAATGAGTTGATTCGTCCAGACGAAGTACAACTGGACAATGAGAATAGTAGATAACTTTTGCTAATTGAATACAGATGGACAACAAACAATATAACGCTCTCTTCTCTTTCATCTGGAACATTGCCAACGATGTATTGGTACATGCTTTCGAGAAAGGAGATTACAAGAAAATAATACTTCCGTTCATGGTGCTTCGTCGTATCGACGTACTCCTTGAACCAACAAAGGCGGCTGTACTCCAGAAGAAGGAGTTCTGCGACAGCCATAATCTTGTTGATTATACTCCGTTCCTTACTCAGGTGACAGGTTATCCGTTCTACAATACCTCTGCGTTTACGATGAAGACCTTGAAGAACGAGATAGACCCGCAGCGCTTGAAGATGAATATCATTGAGTATTTCAATGGTTTCTCTCAGGACGTTCAGGACATCATTGACAAGTTCAAACTGCGTCAGCAAGTGGACAATCTTACTGAGGCAGGTCGCCTTGGTTCGCTCTTGGAGAAGTTTACTGATGAAAACATCAACCTCTCTGTGAAGCCTGTGATGGAGGAAGTGACAGATAAAGATGGCACAAAGAAGATGGTTGAACGTCTGCCAGGACTCGACAACCATACGATGGGAACCATCTTTGAAGAATTGCTTCGTAAGTTCAATGAGGAAAACAACGTGACCGAAGCCGGTGAACACTTTACCCCTCGTGACTATGTGCGCCTGCTCGGACAGTTGGCAATAGAACCCATCAAGGACAAACTTGCCGACAACACTTACACCATTTATGATGGTGCATGTGGTACTGGAGGCATTCTGACTATTGCTCAGGAAGAGATTGAACGTATTGCCAAAGAAGGAGGCAAGCGTGTTCGCACAAGTATCTTTGGGCAGGAACTTCAGCCAGACACATACGCCACATGCAAGGCAGACCTCATGATTTCTGGCAACATCAACAAGTTTACTTACCGTCTTGGCACTGTTGATCATCAATATATTGCTTATGGCTCAACTATTAGTCAGGATGGTCATGCAGGAGAGAAATTCGACTTCTGCATCAGCAATCCTCCATTCGGAACTCCTTGGAAGGAAGACTTGAAGAATTGGGGCATTGGCGACAAAAAGGAAGTGACCGACCCTCGTTTCTTTGATGGAGTAACAAGTTTCATTCCCGACATTGGAGACTGCCAGATGCTTTTCCTTGCCAACAATATCAGCCGCATGAAGGACACGCCACTTGGCACTCGCATTGTAGAGGTGCATAACGGAAGTTCTCTCTTTACGGGAAGTGCTGGAGGCGGTGAGAGCAACCTACGCAAGTATATCATTGAAAATGACTTGTTAGAAGCTATTGTTGCCATGCCTGAAAAAGATTTCTACAACACGGGCATTTCCACGTACATTTGGATTATAACCAACCGCAAAGAGGAACGCCGCAAGGGTTATGTTCAACTCATTGATGCTTCCAACATCTGTTCTCCACTCCGCAAGAACCTTGGCGAGAAGAACTGCGAGACAACAGAGGATGATAGAAAACGCATCCTTCAGTTGCTTATTGACTTCAAAGAAACTCCAGAAAGCAAAATCTTCAAGAATGAGGAATTTGGTTATTGGCAAGCTCCTGTAATGCGTCCAAAACGTGATGACGATGGAAACATCATCTTGAAGAAAGGTAAGCCCCAAATGGTCTGCGTCAAGAAAGAGTCGGAGCAGATACCTCTTCTGTACCCTGGTGGAATCGAAGCTTTCTACGAGAATGAGGTAAAGCCATACGACAGTGAAGCTGAATTTGGCGAACCAATCATTGGTTATGAACTCTCCTTCACCAAGTATTTTTACAAGCCTGTTCAGCTCCGTACTCTCGATGAAATTATGGCAGACGTGAACATCCTTGAATCAGAAACAGATGGTCTTTGGGCTGAAATATTGAAGTAAAATGGAGAGATACAGCGAATATAAGGACAGTGGAGTACAATGGCTCGGAATGATACCGGGTCATTGGAAAACCATACGTGTAAAATCTCTCCTTTCCGAAAGAATTGACAAGTCTGACACAGGAACTGAAGAACCGTTGTCTATGAGTCAAAAGTATGGCATCATCCCAACAAAGGATATGGATGTCATACCAAATATGGCATCAACCTACGTTGGTGCAAAAAGAGTTTTCAAGAATGACCTTGTTTTTAACAAATTGAAAGCACATTTGGGCGTGTTTGCCATTTCCAAATATGACGGACTTGTTAGCCCTGACTATGCTGTTTATACACCCAATGAAAGGACATACCTTCCTTTCATGGAATATATGTTCCATACACCGTTGTATATTGGTGAGTTTACAAGAAAAGCCACTGGGGTTGCAATTGGGTTAACTCGGTTATACACAAATGGTCTATTTGCGATTCCTTTCCTTTATCCTTCTATCACAGAGCAACGCGCCATTGTCTCTTACCTTGATGACAAATGCGCGAAGATAGATAAGATGCTTGAAGGAAAACAAAAGCAGATAGAACTTCTGGCTGAAATGAAACAACGCATCATTGCTGATGCCGTTACTCGTGGACTTGATTCTGATGTCAAGATGAAAACAACCAATATCCCTTGGCTACCAGAAATTCCTGAACATTGGGATTTACGGAAAATAAAATATGTGTTTGAAGAAAGGAGTGAAAAAAATCATCCTAATGAGCCAATGCTTTCTGCTACTCAAACAGAAGGGGTTATTCTTCAATCAAGATATAAAGGCAGAGTCGTTATTGTAACGACTGGCTTTGAAGGTCTGAAACTGGTTAGAGTAGGCGACTTTGTTATACATTTGCGCTCATTCCAAGGCGGTATTGAATATGCCTACGACCAAGGGATTATCAGTTCTGCATATACAGTTCTCAAACCCAATTATCCTGAGTATTCAGAATACTATAAGTATCTTATGAAATGTGTAAGTTTTATTGATTTACTTAAAACTTGCGTAACAGGTATTAGGGAAGGACAAAACATAAACTACTCGAAGTTGAAGAAGAACTTTATTCCTATGCCTCCAGTAGAAGAGCAACGCTCTATCGTTTCCTACATCACCGAGCGTTCATCGAAGATAGACACCCTCACGCAGAAGCTCCAACAGGAGATTGAATCAATCAAAGAATACAAGCAACGTCTCATCAGCGATGTTGTGACAGGTCAAATTAAAGTCTGCTAATATGGATACATCAGAAACAGGACTTGAAAAGATAATTGTCAATTGGCTCGTACAGCAGAATGGTTATGAGCAAGAGACTCCGCACGCTTTCAATAAGGACTTTGCCCTTGTTGACAAGTGGGTGGAACGGTTCGTTACTGAGACTCAACCAGAGAAGGTTGAGCAGTCGATGTGCTTCAAGTCGCCAAGTGAGCGTTTGAAGTTCTTCACTCGTCTTTCGGGCGAGATTACCAAACGTGGAGTTTCTGATGTGCTACGCAAGGGCTATAAGTTCAATGGCTCAACTTTTGACCTGTACTATCCACTGCCATCGGAACTGAACCCAAGTGCGAAGGTGGCCTACGGGCATAACATCTTTGGTGTTATCCGTCAGGTGATGTACTCTAAGGTGAACACCAACGAGATTGACTTTGTTGTTTTCATCAATGGTTTGCCACTTGCCACCTTTGAGTTGAAGAACAACTATACGGGACAAACCTACGAGAATGCCATTATGCAGTATCGTACAGACCGTGACCCGAAGGAACTGCTGCTCCAGAAGAAACGCTGTGCTGTTCATTTTGCATTGGACGACTGCCAAGCATGGATGTGTACGGAACTCTACGGCAAGGATTCCTGGTTCCTGCCGTTTAACCGTGGTGTGGATGGCGGTGCCGGAAACCCCGTGGTGGAAGGTGATACCATGACCTCATACGTATGGAAAGATGTGCTCACCAAACCCACGCTCTCCAACATCATTGAGAACTTTGCACAGGTGATAAGCACTGAAGACAAAAAGACTCACAAGGTGAAAGAGAAGGTCATCTGGCCACGCTATCATCAACTGGATGCCGTCAGGTCATTGCTTTATGTAACCAAGATTTCACCCATCGGAAGGCGATTCCTCATTCAGCACAGCGCAGGAAGCGGTAAGTCCAACTCCATTACGTGGCTGGCTTATCAGCTTGTGACGTTACTACAGGAGAATCAGCAGCCGTTCTTTGACAGTATCATCGTTGTGACCGACCGCATAAACCTTGATAAGCAGATACGCGACAACATCAATGCCTTCCAGCGGTTGAGCAACCTCGTTGGGTGGGCAGATAATTCTGCCTCACTCCGTGAACTGCTGCAAGGTGGCAAGAAGATCATCATCTCTACCATCTTCAAGTTCTCATTTATTCTTGATGAGATTGGCAATTCATTAAAGGACAGACGCTTTGCCATTATCATAGATGAAGCCCACAGCAGTCAGAATGGTTCGCTTTCGGCAAACTTGGCAACAGGCATTTCTGGTAATGCTGCTCCAATCATACCATTACATACGGGATATATAAATGAAGACGATAAATACCCATCGATGGTTGCCGATGACGGAGGCATTACTTACGATGAGCCGGAAGACATAGAAGACAAGATTCACAGAATACTGAAGGGAAGGAAGATGGCTAAAAATGCCAACTATTACGCATTCACCGCCACGCCTAAGAACAAGACACTGGAAATGTTTGGTGACAGGATTGAGCGCATTGGCGACGAACCTCTCTACATTCCTTTCCACGAATACACCATGAAGCAAGCCATCGAGGAAGGCTTTATCCTTGATGTGCTGAAATACTATACCCCTTACAGCTCATATTACCGAGTGTTGAAGGCTATTGAAGATGACCCAGAGTATGACAAGAAGAAGGCTTTGGGAAAGATTCGTGCATACGTGGAGCGTCAGCCAGAGACCATCGAGAAAAAGGCAGAAATTATCGTAGAGCATTTCTGCAAGAAGGTGTACATGAAGATTGGCGGTCATGCAAGGGCAATGATCATCACCTCTAGTATTGAGCGAGCCATAGAATTCTACAAGACCATCACACGGATGCTTGAAGAGCGGAACAGCCCTTACAAGGCAATCGTGGCATTCACAGATAAAGTGATAGACGGGAAGGTTGTAACAGAATCGGAACTCAATGGCTTCCCCTCTGCCGAGATTGAACAGCGTATCGAGCAGGAGCCTTATCGGTTCCTGATAGTGGCAGATAAGTTCCAGACAGGCTATGACCAGCCTCTGCTGCACACCATGTATGTGGACAAGCAAATAAGCGACCTAAAGGCCGTGCAGACCTTATCGCGCCTAAACCGTTGCCATCCGAAGAAGCAAGACACCTTTGTTCTTGACTTTGCCAATGATCCAGACATGATTCGACAGTCATTCCAGCGATACTACAAGACAACGATTCTTGCAGGAGAGTCGGACATCAACAAGCTCAATGACTTGACGGAAACCATCGAAGGGTATAACTTCTATACACAGGAAGATGTTGACAGCGTGGCAGAACTGAAGCTGATGGGAACTGACGCAGACCGCCCAAAGATAGACGCTATCTTAGATGCAGACGTGAAGCGGTTCAAGGAAGAACTGGACGAGGACGGACAGATTAAGTGCAAAAGTGCTATCAAGAACTTCTGCCGCTGCTACCCGTATTTCTCCAGCATCATGCCGTTTGAGAGTCCTGAGTGGGAAAAGCAATATATCTTCTATGCCTTGCTGGTCAAGAAACTGCCAAAGCTGAAGATTGATGACAATACCCAGGGACTTCTTGATGACATCGACTTCGACAAGTATCGCATTGTCAAGGAGGAAGAGCGAGCCATTGTATTGGAAAACGAGGACACTGCTGTCAATCCGATTCCAGTCGGTACTGGTGGCGGCAAACCTGAACCAGAAATGGATGCCCTCTCCAATATAGTCAAAGATTTCAATGATACCTATGGCAACATAGAGTGGAAGAATCGTGACGAGGTGCAGCGTCAGATAGAGGAACTGCCAGCACGTATCGCTACCAGCGTTGATTTCGTCAATGCGGTGCGCAACGGTGACAGACAGGTAGCACAGATAACCTTCAATGATGACATTATCAACATTGTTGCTGGGATGCTTGAAGAAAAGACAGAATTCGTACAAACGTATTTCGCCAACCAAGACTTTCAGAACTTTGTTAATGCAAGGGTCTTTCAGGCAGCTGTGAGTCGGTTGTCGGTATAACAATGTCTAATAATAAATTGATTTCCGCCACTGGAATACTATCAAATAACAAAGATAAACTCTAAAACTTACAGATATGAAGATCGTTTTGATTACTTACGCAATTTCATGGCTTATTTTACTTGCCATATACATTGCTTCACGCTTTAAAAAGAATGTAGATTCTTCTGAAAAGCAACCATGGTATCTTTATACCATTATTATTGCAGTTGCTCCTTTGGCAGTATTGCTTGTTCCTTACATTTTGATTTCATCTTCTATTAAGGAGAAGAAAGAAAAGAAATTAGCTAAAGAACGAGAAGAAATAGAGGAACAGGAGAAAGCTTACAAACAGCGTGCAATACAAGATTTCAATGCTGCATTAAACAAACCACAAGAAGACCATTCCTTTATGCATGCAATGAATGCGCAGACACTTGTTGATAAAATTAAAGAAAAGGATTACGATTCCTTCATGCAATATCTTGACCACCTGTCTCTTCCTAAAGGTGCCTCACTTCTTGTCGAAGAATGTAGGAACGAAGGTTCTGGTGATATAAGCAAGCTATTCGTCGAAACACCAGAGGGCGCTTATGACCTTAAAATATGGAACTACATAAAGGCAGAAAGGTCTATAGACGGTGCATGGGATGCATATTTCCTCTCAAAAGCTTGGCATATCTTACCATTATGGTGGCACGCCAACTATAATCGCCGCATATATATGTACTCTGATGGGGATGTTAACAGCATACATCTTTCGCACGAAAATGATGCTGAGCGTAATCTTATCAAAAAGTGCATCAAACCACTCATTAGTGACCCCACGGTAGTGAAATCTGACGATAGATTCTATGTTCAATGCTGCTACTGGACCGACTTTGGTGGCCTTATTAGAGAAACCGTTGAAGTTTCAATATCTACGGAAGGTAAAGTGTCCTTCAAGGATATACAACAGGAAACTTTGTATCGTTACGAATGTGGTATAATGTATTAAAAAATAATTGATATGGGTATTTTAGATTTTTTATTTGGCTCTAACAAGAAAGAGCAAGAACGTCTTCGCATGGAAGAAGAAGCACGTCGTCAAAGAGAAGAGAATGAACGCATTGCTCGTGAACGCGAGCATCGTTTAGAAGAAAATCGGCGAAAGGAACGCGAGAGACAAGAAGCACTCAGAGCAGAAAGAGAAAAATCTCAATCTATAGAGCCATTCACTTTCAAGTCAAATTGCCATCAACGTTATGAAAACGATGCTCCAGTAAGAGGACTACAGGAATGCTTACGTACTGTTAGTGTGGTAAAAAACACTGAAGGGTGTCCAGGTTATTTGCTGGAGCCAGGAATAGGTTATATTGTTAAGATATACAATGATGATCTTGGAAAACCCAATATGTCGGATAAGCCCATGAAAGTTGTCCGTAAAACAGATTCGATAGTTGAACTCAGAGGTTTCCCCATCAAAGCGCAATCTCCTTTTGGCTGGCAGGAAGTAGATTATGCTGATTATGGATTTATTGTTTATTATAAAGGCAACTCCATAGAAAAGTGTGTGCTGCACATGTACGACCGTAACACTAGAATTGAGTATATGAAATCAAACCAAGTAAATGCTCCCGCGCCAAAAGCTGACGATTTCAAATTTAACAATAATGTTTCAGTTAGTGCTATAGCCCAGGGGTTCACTTTTAATCTAAAGTTCCCCAAAATAATGGTTCAGAAACAACCGTACAATGGACAAACTGAAAATATTAGTGTTGACTCGACAGCATACGCCCATATTGTAAGAAAAGAGTCAAATGGAGTTGCCACAATAGAAATTAGCAATATAAATGAACTGAAAGCAAAAGGTATCATACAGAGCAATCCCTCTTTCACACCAGACTTTAGCTATAGTTCGGATGGTGAAGGAAATGAATTTGCCTCTGCAGAAGTAGGAAACTCGTGGGAAAATCAAATGAGTGGTAAGGAATATGTCTCATTGTTCCAAATCACACGACAGAACGGGAAACTTGTCGCTTTTATTATCAACAATCTCCCGAACGTGGAAGACTATTACTACCTGATTATATTTAGCGAATAGTTTCAATGGCATCTTGGCAACATATAGACATAATCGTTGATGGGCAGCCTGTCAAAGCACAGGCTCCTATCATCGTTTCTGCAAGCAGGAGTACAGATATTCCGGCCTTCTATGCAGATTGGTTCTTCCATCGCTTGGAGAAAGGCTACTCAGCATGGACGAATCCGTTCAATGGCGTGAAGTCGTATGTCTCGTATGAGAACACGCGGTTTATAGTGTTCTGGTCGAAGAATCCACGTCCATTGCTGCCATATTTGCATATACTCAAAGAACGCAATATAAAGTGCTATATTCAATATACACTAAATGACTATGAGCAAGAGAAACTGGAGAAAGTTCCTTCTCTTGCTAACCGCATAGAAACATTCAAAATGCTGGTCGAACAATTAGGAAAAGGTTCTGTAGTATGGCGTTTTGACCCAATGATTCTGACCGATGACATATCTGTAGATGACCTTCTTCGCAAGGTAAAAAACATTGGTGATCAGCTGAAAGACTACACAGAAAAACTTGTATTCAGCTATGCAGACCTAGCTATGTACAAAAAAGTCAAGCACAATCTTGAAGTCAACGGCATTCCTTATCACGAGTGGGAAACGGAGCAGATGGAAGAGTTTGCCGATAAGCTATCTGCAATGAATCGTGAACGTGGTTGGAACTTCCAGCTGGCCACATGCGGCGAGAAGATAAACATAGAAAAATATGGTATCAAGCACAACCGCTGCATAGATGGCGACCTTATTACTCGCCTTGCATGGGATGACAAAGAACTGATGGATTTCATGAAGGTAAAGATTGAGGATGTTCCAGCTCCGACACTGTTTGGCGAGCCAGAGCTGCCAAAAGGTGCTATTCTTTTACCGAAGAACCATTATTTTATAAGCACCCACAAGAAAGATCCTGGCCAGCGTCAATTTTGTGAGTGTATGGCTTCAAAGGATATAGGAGAGTATAATACTTGTCCTCATCTTTGTGAATACTGCTATGCCAATACAACTAAGCAGTTAGCTATTGAGAATTGGAAGCGTCACCAGGAAAATAAATACTCTGACACAATAACAGGAAAATAAATATGCCAAACTTCGTAGATATATTTAATCAAAGGGCAAACATTTCATTCTTAGGAATGAGAAATGTCGCTATGTCTATGCTCCCGACCAACAAGATGGAGTTAGACAAGCTCTATAATGACCTAAAACGTGGTAAGGGCATTTTGGATGATGACCCTCACCTCAACATGTATCTAAGAAGTTTTGGCAAAATGCATAAAGCAAAATTGGATGCTGCGTTTAACAGCATCCAATCACCTTCTGATTTATTTCAACAAAAATTGGATATCTATGATTGGGGATGTGGCCAGGGAACTGCTACTATTTGTCTCCTTGACTTTCTCAAATCAAAAAAAATCCACTGCAATATAAATTCTATAAACCTTATAGAACCATCTAAAGCTGCCGTTAAACGTGCATCGGGAGTCATCAAATGCTATGGTGATTTAAATATCAGAACTGTTACCAAAGAATTTGATAAATTAACTCTTCAGGACATAGTACAGTCTGATGTTCTGAAAGTTCATCTATTCAGCAACATTCTGGATGTCGAAGCTTTTGATTTAGCCCAGTTCATAAGTCTGTTCCAACAATCGTTTACAGGGCAGAACTTCTTTATATGTGTAGGGCCATTCTATAGCAACAATAAAAGAGTTGATGATTTTATTGCAGCCACCGAACCTGACACAATGTTTGCCATAACCAATAAGGATAGAGGCTGTTGGCTGCAAGACTGGACGATTTCACTTCGTGTATTTTCCAAGAACTTCGACCGGATTGAAACTGTCGAGGACATCAGAAAACGCATCGAAGAATCTCATAAGAAGCAACAGTTCTTCGCAGGATATATTCTTGATGCGGTTGAAGAAGAATACAAGGATAAAATTATTGCCGCCAATATCGAAGGTTTATATCACGCTTTATCCACTTTTGATGTTAAGTCTAATATGCCATTGGAATCGACGGAAAATACAGATTCCAAGCTTGCTGTACTTGCCAACATTATTTCAAGAGGCCTTCCCACAAAAGCTCCTATACTTGTCGAAGAAATCTTCTCCGAAGTATTTGGCATCTCAACAAAACCAGGCGATAACGAAGTTTTAAACTACAAATCTACACATAAAATATCTTCAGAGTCAATCTGCGATGCACTCCATGTAATTGACCCTCGTTTTAATGTTGACTTTTATAACGGAGATATGCTGGAAAGTAGTTTCGAGAAAACATTTATTGAGCATTATCTGAAAGGCTCGGAAAGTGAATATTTGATTCAAATTCTTGAACCACAACGTCCGCTTTCCTCTTTGGTTAGCATACCAGACCGAAAATTCAGCAAAGATCAGAGAGTTGATTTTGCACTGGAAGTCCCATATGGGGACGTAAAATCAGGCTTTATTATTGAGCTTGACGGAAGACTCTATCATTCAAATATATTTCAGCGTCTGCGTGACGAAAGACGAGATAGGATGTCATTAAATTCAGGATGGGACACCTACCGTATCGAGCAGTTACAAAATAACGATTTCTTGTCAAGCTGGGAACGTGATGCTTCATCCAATGAATACCTTGAAACGATAAAAAAGAATTATGCTAAAAAAATAACAGGGCATTGGAATGAAACGTTGCAAATAACTCTTGCGCCGATTGCCATAGCACGTATAGAACGTGTTTTTGTGGAAGCAATGATTTCTGGAGCATTGGATTTCTCAGCTGCAGAATGGAACATCGTAGTCGTTGAAAGGGATGTCCCATGTGCCGCCATAGCAATAGAGGATATTAAGGATAAATACAGCCATATATGTCAATTGGCACAAAGTCAAGACAAACTGCCAAAGATAAACCTCACTATCGTTTCAACACCAGAGTTTGAGAATTCCTTGCTTCATAGGGGATATAATGCGTCACGCGAAATACCGAAATCCCATTTTGATATTTGCATAGACATATCTATGTTGCTCCGTGATAACATTGACGCTCTTCCTCTCTCTGTTAACGCCGATTCTTTTTATTTAATACGTTCTTCTCATTATAAAAAGCGAGAAAGAACAATATGCTCAGCTGAAAACATACAATACCCCGCTCTTGTAGAAAAAGATGGAACTGGGGCATACATGAACATCCCAGAAAGAGAAATTATTCTGACATACTTCTTAAGGGACATTTTCCGTAAGTCTTCGTTTAGACCTGGTCAATTACCGATACTCAGTCATACGTTATCCGATAAGACTACTATCGGGCTATTGCCGACAGGTGGCGGTAAATCATTGACATACCAGTTGTCATGCATGTTACAGCCTGGTGTCTCAATCGTTGTTGACCCACTCGTATCATTGATGGTTGACCAAGTAAGAGGAATGAGAGACATTCGTATCGATGCTTGTGAATGTGTGCATAGCGGAATGGATGCACGAGAGAAAGCTAAGAAGCTGAACTTGCTACAAAATGGTGCTGCTTCCATTGTTTTGCTTTCCCCTGAAAGATATATGATGGAGAATTTCCGGGATAGTCTTATGACGATGACGGAAAAGAATCACATATATTTCTCCTATGGAGTTATAGATGAGGTTCATTGTGTTTCTGAGTGGGGACATGATTTCCGACCATCGTATTTGCATTTAGGACGCAATATGATTAACTTTATGCGTACTAAATCTGAGAGACCTCTCGCAATTATCGGACTTACGGCAACAGCATCATTCGATGTTCTCGCAGACGTTGAGCGAGAATTGACTTTGGGTGGGAACCTCACGATGGATAGCGAAGCTATCGTCAGACCCGAAAGTGACACAAGACCAGAATTGACCTACCGAATAGTTAATGTAACATCTGATTTTGATGAATTGAGAGATCCAACGGAAAGCTATATACTTAAAGCGACTTCCGATTGGGAACTAAAAGAGATTGTTGCGGAATCGAAAAAACAAGTAATGTTCAATCTCTTAAATTCTGTTCCTACTGATATTGAGAGTCTCAACATCAGTAATCCATCCTGCGTAATCTCCAATTTTGTCACCGACAAGTTCTATTCTTCAGATGATAATGAGCAATACCCTTATGCAGGTATTATTTTCTGTCCACATGCTCATGGCACATTTGGTGTGCAGGATAATGTTTGGGGAACGCGGAGTGGTATTGCTACTGCTCTACAAGATAAAGAAAACTTGAAACTTGGAACTTTTATTGGAGGTGACAAACCGTCCGGTGATATGAAGTCGTTTAATGATAATAGACAAAATCTGATGGTGGCGACGAAAGCTTTTGGCATGGGTATTGACAAGCCCAATATACGTTTTACCATTAATTTCAATCACCCTTCATCTATCGAGAGTTTCGTTCAGGAGGCAGGTCGTGCAGGCCGTGACCGCAAAAACGCTATTTCCTATATTCTTTATGAGCCTACAGAATACATTCAACTTACCGCTGATAAGGTAAATGATATTCGCTATCTGATGGGGACAGAGAATGACCCTATATGGCTCGAAAAATATATTACCAAATTCGTTCTTCTTAACGACTTCCCAGAATTATGCCGACACAATAATTGCTCAGACGAACAGATAACCACTATTCTGTCTATTATCAAAACTCATGGTTTCGTTGAGAATGTAGATAAGAATATCGACCTCTGGTTTCATAACAATTCATTCCGTGGTCTGTTTAAAGAGAAGGTTATTTTATCAGAAATGACCGACCGCATTCTGAACGTAAAGCCAAGTTATGTGGTTGAAGTCCAAGGTAAACTCCGTGAAGAAACAGGAAACAATGATGTTTGCTTAAAAGTTAACAGGACAAGAAATACCATAACCATTTTCTCGGAAGAAGAAAATAGAAATCAGTATGGCTATATTTTCTTAGATGAACTTCGTCCTACATATAATTACGTAAATTTCGACTACGGAACATGCCAATACATTTCCCAATCACTGATAGAAATATTGTCTTCCTATGAAGATCATTCTGCATCAGGTTTATTACGTCCTCTTGAAGGCGAAGATAATATAACCGAAGGTATATACAGTGCCATGGCACAAGCTGATGAGAATGGATATGTATATGTTACTATTTCTTGGGAAAATCAAATACAACAAGACCCAGAAGACTTTGAAAGAAGTGTAAAAGCCGAAATAACAAATATCGCCCAATCAAAAGGTTGGTATGATATTAATGAGACTAGATATGGTAAATTGTCACTAAACAAGATAAGTGATTTCGATGACCTCGTTTCTAAGATAGCAAGATGTTCTGGTGATACTAGATGGCTTCGTTATCATGCCGATGAAACGACATATAAAAAATTACGGCTCCTTTTTTGCAAGAAACGTGACAAAGACGATACAGACAAGGCAATATATCGTATGTGTTGTATTGGATTGGTCGAAGACGTGACAATTGATTATCTGTCTCAGACCTATGAACTTAAAATAAAAAATCGTTCCGATGAAGAATTTAAGCAATACATGCTTAGCTTCTTCCGGAAATACTACTCTTTAGAACAGGCACAGGCAAGAGTAGAAAAAATAGATGGACAACGTGGACGTAATTATCTTGACAAGTGTCTTGGTTATTTGACTGGGTTCGTTTATGAAAACCTTGAAAAGAAACGCTTCCGCGCAATAGAAGATATGCGAATTGCTTGTGAAGATAGTATCTCCGAAAGAAAAAGAACTAACACAGACGATTGGCTTAAAGAATTCATTCATCTTTACTTTAACTCTAAATATGCCCGTATGGGCTATCAAGTCAACGGCAAGGATTATTCCTTGACTTATGACACCGACCAAGAGGGTAAAGATGGCTATGAAGTAGTGAAGAAATACATTGATATTATATCAAAGGATGGCTCAGGAAGCGAAATAGACAATGTTAAGCATCTCTATGGTGCAACGCTTCTCTGTTTGAGAGCTCATCCTGATAATGCTGCACTACAGCTTCTACTCACATATTGTATAACCTTCTTAGGAACTGGAACCAATGAAACTTTGAAAACTAACGCCTTCAATGGATATGTTGATGGCTTTGTTTCAATGTGTGAAAAAGGTGATGGAGAAGTTTGGACAAACATAGACCATCTGAATCTGTGTTTAAGTCAAAAAGTACATAACGATGATACATTTATTATAGAAAATATCATCGAACATGGGAAGGAAAGTATTATGCTAATAGTCCATGGCAATATATTGAACGGTATTTCCCATAATTATCTTGATAATTCTGAAGATTTCCCAGATGATTCTGATGATAATCTTGATAATAACAAAGAAAACGATTCTGATAAAGACAACGAATAAAATCATATAAATATGGCACATGACATTAATGCAGCATTAGAAAGGCTGGAAAAGAATCTAACTGATCTTGACTCTGCAAGGTCACAAGTTATTAATGCGGTAAACGCTAATAATGAGCTTCTAAAGATGGTAACACAATATGTTTCCTCTGTTAGAAGCCTTGCAACTCGGCTACAAGAGTGGAGTGATTCATTAAATAACAGGGAAAGACTATTAGGTAAAGAAATAGAATCTGCTATTTCAAACATTGATGCTTCCTGTACTACCATTATCGAATCATTCACTTCTGCGGTTAATGCATCATCTTCCAATTTCAAAGACAAAACGGAAACACAAATAACTGCTTTTACCGCACAGAATACAAAGTTTGCAGAAAAGGTAAACGAATTAAATACATTGCGTGACCAGATAAAGACTGCCACGGAAGAGATTGACAAAATTAAAACAAGTCTTGAGGAAATTTCTAAAGAAATAAAGGAATCTCAGGATGAGCAAGATGCAGAATTAGCAGAGATAAAATCTATGCTTAATGCACTTCCATCTACCATTCAAAATGGTGTCAGTACAATTTCAACAGCTATATCAACTTCGGAGGGTGTCCTATCTGTTGCACTTTCCCAGATTGATGGAAAAGTTGATTCCATTAATGGCAAAGCAGATACGCTCGCAACAAATATTGCCAATTTGACAAGTTTATGCCAAAGCATAAGTTCGTCTGTCTCATCTTCTGCCAACAACTTAATGTCAACAATGAATGAAACAAAAAGCGAAATAATGAAAGCTTCAACACTAAATCGTTGGCTCATTATCGCTGCTTTTATAATTATCGTCATTCTTCAAATTGTGTTAAAGTAATGTGTTATGTCACATACTGCAAAATAAACAAAAGTGGTATGCCTATGACTATTCCCGTGCTTAAAGAACAATAGAAGACCCGAAGGGTGACGGTAAGGGGTAAACCAAATTATTTTTGAAAAAAAACTAAACAGCACTATGATTAAATTCAAATCAATCCTGCTCGTAGCAGTTTCACTGCTTGCATTTGCATCATGCAGCAGTGATGATGAAGGCGATAGCCCTAAGACAATTACAAAAAGCCAGTTATCTGGCAAGGTGGAAAAAGGACCATTCGTTCAAGGCTCGGAAGTAATTGTATATGAATTGGCTTCCAACTTTGCGCAGACAGGTAAGAGCTTCCGTTCACAGACGGAAAATCATTTTGGCCAGTTCCAACTGAATACTGCGATGGAACTCCAAAGCCCTTATGTGGACCTGGCTGTACAAGGCTACTACTTTAACGAGGTCAAGGGATCTGTGTCAACTGGTCAGATTACACTTCGTGCCATCGCTGACATCAGCAACAAAAGCAGCGTTAACGTGAACCTGCTCACTCACCTAGAACGTGGTCGTGTCTTGAAACTCATTCAAGATGGCAAATCTTTTGCAGATGCAAAGAAACAGGCAGACAAGGAATTGCTTGCAGTGTTTGCTATAACGAATCAGATGTCTAACCCTGAGGATATATCAATAGCAGACAATAACGACAATGCCGGAATTCTGCTTGCTATTTCAACAATTCTGCTTGCCGAGCATAGCGATGGAGAGTTTTCTGAATTGATAGCGCAGTTCTCCACTGACTTTGCCCAAAACGGTAACATCACCAATGCCAATATTCGTAATGTAATCAAAGAAGGGCAAGGCAAGGCACATCCAAAGACTGTCATTGAGAACATGAGTAAATTCTATGAAGAGAGAAATCTTGCCATACAGATTCAAGACTTCTCTAAATTCATCGATTACAACGGTGATGGCATTATTGATTCAAGTGATGAGGAAGGACTTAATGAAGAGCCCCAAGGGTCCATAATAGAGGAATCTTTCTTTAATAATGAGAATGACGTGATTATGGCATTAAATGGCTGCTACTCATATACACGTGATTTCTCGGTCTATTTAGCAACTATAGAATCCATTCTGTTGGCAGATGCAGACAATATTGCTGCCAAGAGTGAGAATCTGTATAACGACGGTAGTTCGTATCTTTCCAAAGCATGGGAAAACGCCTATCGTGCAATAAATATGACAAATGTCCTTATCGCTGGTTTGGAGGGCGTAACATCCGATTATGATGGGCGTAAAATTGGCTATATAGCAGAAGCTCGTTCCCTTCGTGCTTTCGTCTATTACCATATCTCCACATTATGGGGAAGAGTGCCTTTCACTTTATCATATGGAGTAGATGAAAGACCGCCGATTAAAGAGTACAAAGATATATTGCCTTGGTGCGTTGATGAACTTGAACAGGTGAAAAGTCATCTCAATAATTATGATGACCAGCTGCATGTGTCAACTAACGCAATAGAAGCATTGCTGATTAACTGTGAACTCAGCTATAAACGCAGTTCGCTTTTCAGTGTTTCTGGACAAAAAGGATGGACTCTAAGTCTGGTGAATGCTGACGGTAGTTATCCAGCATTATATAACAGCATAGTGAAACCTTATATTAAGGATGGTATAATTGTGTTTGACGACAACACATATGCCCTGCTTAATTCCGAGAGCAAAAAAACTGAGTCGTTGGATGAAATCGTGGCAAAATGGCTTGCTTTAGATAATAGCTATATTGGTAAATGGGAAGTCGTAAAACGAACAGGATATGCCAATGAAAAAATGGGCATTGACAAAGATAAGTATTACTTACCTATACCATCAAGGGAGAAATCATTCTATCCTGATTTAACCGATTACAAACCATCAAACTAAAAGAACTATGGCATATAAGTTGATTGTTTTTGACAAAGTCAAAGAAAGCAAGTACACATTTATCGAGGTGAAGGCCAAGATAGGTCTTTCGCGTGCTAAATTGGAAGGAATGCAACGTAAAAACGATGCCAAATTCAGTGACTTATATGCCATAGCCTCTCTTTTGGAGTGTGGGCTAAAAGACCTATACATCGAAGGAGGCGAATTTACAACTGAGGTCAAGTCAAAAACAAAGAAACACCAGTTAAGACTTGAAAGGCAGGCAGAAATCAGCGACATTCTTAATCAGAATTTTCCAGAGGACGTTACAAAACTCCAGCAAGTTATGAAAATACCAGAGACAGAAGTTTGCAATCGTCTATGGAATAATCGCTTCAGCCCGAGAGCTTTTGCAAGAGTCTCACGTTTGACAGGTGACGAAGCTTATCTTCAAACAGTCATAGACAAAGTTCTAAGGTTAAAAGACAATCTCGCCAAAGTATGAGCAAAACAGACGAGGATTTAGACTACCACATGCATACAGGTGAGTTGTCAGACTATTTTGATGACAAGCCACGCAAAACAAGTGGCAGCAAAGGTGGGCGAAACAACTTTCCTCCAATGGACGAGGATGGATGTTTTTTCGTCTTTGCATTCTTCGTTATCTTTGCTCTGATCATATATGCGTGTGTACATTCGTGTACTTCAAACAACGATAAGAAAGAAATACCCTCACAAAACTACTATACTCCCTCACAGACTACACCTGCACCTGCATATCAGACACCATACGTTCCACAGGAGTATCAAGCCCCCACACCACAGCCGTCAACAATAAAGACTGAAAAAACGAATAAGGAAGAGCCAACAAAGGTTGTCCCAAAGCACATCCAGCCCACATTTCAGACTACAATATCACGATACTATGAAGAGGGATATGATAAAGGATATGACGATGGCGAGGACGATGCCGTAAGCGGAAATGGTTGGGGTGGCCAGTTTGATGACAGCTGTCCATACAAAGGTTGGAAACGAAAGGAATTTCAATTGGGGTACGAAGAAGGATACGAAGCAGGATATGAGGATGTAAGAGAGGATGATTGATAAAAAGTGCAAGCTACAGGTGATATTTTCAACAACACTAGCCGCTTCTGCCAAAATGGTTGCTGCGCAAAATTGCGAACAGTGACCATTTTTGTTTGATGCGCAAAGTTAGGTCTTTGATTATCGGCCAATGTCGGTCTTATAATTACCCAACATACCGCATTCTTTTGTATGTCACATTGAACCGCATGAAGCATTCGTACCCACAGAGAGTCTGGGTTGTCTATAGGATTAGCCAAGGAAAATGACTTTGAAGGCTTGCCGTTGGGTGGCAGACTTCCATCAAGCAAAGCGATGATGGGGTATTAGGCTTCCCGTGTCTTTGAAAAAGTGGCATCGGCAAGCCGAATAGACAGACTGGATAAAATTGTAGGGCTTCATCCGCTGACACTCACGACCGACCATGTGTGAAGACGCTATCGTGCCAGATATTCTGACCTCTGCTTGCAGATTTATCTGGTCAGCTCACCGTCTGATGGCAATCAAGACGGGTAGTGAGCTTCCCGATACTGGAAAAACATGGCACACGGGCAAGCCCGGTGCTCCGAAGGCTTGAAAAACAGCTATACAGGTGTGACAGGGTTGCTATGACAGCCAGGATTCCACCAGAAATCGCCCTCAGAACCCTTCAAGGGATTCTTGTTGGCAATCACTCACTAGCGATGGAGAAAGTCGAAATTGGGGCATTTCTGAGCCGATTACAGCCTTGTTATGGCGAATGGCAATGACGGAACCAACTCGTTGAGTGAGTGTATGGCCAGCTTCAGAGAGTAACGAATCTTTGACAGAAGGGAAAAGAAAAGGGGGTACTCACGACGTATGACAGTCAGTAATCTGCAGCGCATAACAAGCCATCAGGCATTGCGGGATTTGCTGCGCATTTATCCACATCCGCAAAACGCCAGACATTGCTCATTGGCTTCATTGTTGTATATATCCTATAACGCTATACTCTATATAAGGTTATACAACTGGTATCTACAAGAAGGGCTGCTGAAACTCAGTCATTGTATAACTGTATATGTATATAGGGTTATATAGAAAGAGTTATCTCGACAATAGTAATGCTATACACCTATACCTGATATAACCTAATATGGATATACTCGGTATAACTGTATATGCCTATACAGCCTATAACCCTATACAAGTTACAACCCTATACAGCTATACATGCTATAACCTTATACAGAGAATGCACTTATACTCCGTATATGCTAATACAGGATATACCCCTATACCTTGTGGATGTGTATATGCCTATAAGCTTATACTCTTCCACTATGTATAGGTATGCCATTGCTATATGGCTATACAAAACGTGCAGACAGGGAACCAAGATGGCGGTTCGGTGTCTGCACGAATGAATGGAATATGTAACTGTCAGAAAAGTTCTTCAGGAGAATGGCTGGGTTCAATTTGAATCGGGCCACGTTTCTTCTCGTATTTGGCTATGCTCTTGGAGAACATGCCTTCAACTACAAACCTGACGGTCATGTGCTCCTGCCAGGCAATGGCTCTGACTTTGGCTATGAGGTCTTTGTCACAGATGCAAGAGAAGTGACCGACTTTATCAGCGGTCGCGCCATCGGTACTGCCATCGTCCTTCTTCCTGCGTCCACTTTTGCGGACGGACTTCTCCGTTACGTTTGGCTCCATCTCATCTGATACGGACTGCTTGTCTGTATCTACTGGGGCGACTGTTGTTGCCAGATCTTCGGTGGCAGGAGCTTCTACTGGCTTCTTCTGCGATGTTGGCATTATCGGAGTTGACGGTGTGTTGCCGAAGATTCCATTGAAAGTGTTATCAGCTTCCATCATTCCAAGCCTCCTTTCTGCAATTCATTGATGATGGGTTCAAAAGCGTACTTGACCGCATTCTTCTGATAGGTGGTCAGCGGAAACAGAGTATTGTAATCACTGATGACCACGCTGCGCTTCACTCGCGGTGTTACCGTGCCATAGGCTTTCAGTAGCTCAATGGCCATGTCTCTTTCCTGCTGGAGGTGTTCACGCCGTTCCTCCACAGACACGATACCATTCGGAGTGAAGAATATCTTCGCTCCGAAGTGGGCCTTGAATGTCTCACAGAACATTTGGGTGGCATCAAGCGTGTCGCTGTCATAGTGGATAGGCACGACAGCAATATCAGCATTGGAATAGATGGCTTTGAGGTTCGGGTCAATGATATTGCCCGGACAGTCAATGATGACATCGTATGGCAACAGCTTCAAGTTCGCCATGATTTGTATGACTTCCTCGGATGTCCTGTCTCGAAGGGTGTTTATCTCCCAAGGCAGACTGGCATCGGGATTGGTCTGTAGGTCACGCTTGCGATGACGGAACAGGGATTGCTGAAGGTCGGCATCGACTACGGCAACAGTTCTGCCGCTATTGGCAAGGTAGGTGGCAAAGATACCGCAAAGGGTTGTCTTTCCTACGCCACCTTTTACGTTAGTGTATAATACAATCTTTCCCATAGTTATTCAGATGATTAGTTGATAAACAAGTTCGTTGTCACTCGACAGGTTCGGTGTTACCTTGTCTCCATGCTGCCAGCCAAGCAGACACCTGATGTCAGTCACGGACGATACATTACCCGTACTGACCTTGACGAGTCCGTCAGCTTCCAATTCCTTCAGGAATCGGGTGACTGTACTGCGGTTGCAATTCCACTCTTTGGCAAGTTCGGAATGCGAAGCACCTACCTGACCCGTCTGGACGCTGTAACCGATGTTACGCTTTGTCTGCGTTCCGTCGGTTTCTGCTGCATGACGGAGTAGTGAGATGAAGCGGTACATCCTCTGTTTGGGCTTCAGGTCTTTGACAAGATTGTCAATGTCCTGCAGCGACAGGGAAAGGATGAGCCGTGTATCAGAGTGAGAGTTCTCCATAGGCGTACATATTATAGATGTTCGAGATGAGTTCTCTCGGAACGGGGAACACAAAGTTCGGAAAGGTGCATGGCAGCTTCCTCTCTAATCTCGTCCTCGGACTTCACCTTCAC
>Ga0326512_10001105_pt1 | contig 21770 bp, 11 predicted proteins | sample 1_2617_0518_D_FD_203652 | JGI IMG/M metagenome (GOLD analysis project Ga0326512, IMG submission 203652) | Bovine rumen microbial communities from UC Davis, California, United States - 1_2617_0518 | ecosystem: Host-associated > Mammals > Digestive system > Stomach > Rumen | place: USA... | reverse complement strand
TTCAGCAGCATAATGAGGCGGAGCGAGAGGTCAAAGAAGACCATTTTGGAGTTGACATTCTGATTGATGTCGCGTTCGGCGAGCCCCAGTTCGTTCATGATGCCGACCACATTTTTGTAGTTTACAAACGGGTGGAATCGGGAGGAGAACTTAGCTTCCTCGCTTGATTGGTAGTTGATCTGCGGTTCTTGGAAATTGAGGATGAAGTTTTCGCGGATCTGGTTCTGTGCAAACTGCAGGAAGGCGCATTGGCGTTCGCGGGTGAGGGATGCCATTTCCTCGCTCCATGTCTTCATGTCGAAAAGTCGGCGGGCATAGCTGAGCCGCATCATGGAGGTGAATTTCTCGAGGAAAAAAGCGCGGGTTTCGTCATCGGCAAGGAGTTCACGGGCCGCTATCCACGATCCGTGACAGAGACGGGCGATTTCGGCAGCCTTTTCGGGTGCCGTTCCGAAACGCTGCTGCAGCGCCCCGGCGACTGTTGCTTCGGGGAGGGGTGGCAGGTTAAGACGCTGTACGCGGCTATAGATAGTGCCTATGATGCGGTCGGGGTTGGCCGATACAAGCATTAGACAGGTTTTGTCGTAGGGTTCCTCGATGATTTTGAGCAGTTTGTTGGAAGCATCTTCGTTGAGAAGTTCCGGCATCCAGAGGATGAGGATGCGCCAGTCGTTCTGGAGCGGCTTGGTGGAGAGTGTCTTGACGATTTCGGCCGCCTCGGTTACAAAGATTTTGGCTTGTTTGTTGGCATTTTCGTCTCCGCTCATATTTCGCACCCATTGTGAGAGACTCATCCATGGATCCGCAATGAGGGCCTGACGCCACTCGCGGGCATAGTCGGCACTGGTGGACGAAGTTCCGCCGCCTTTGTTGATGACGGGATAGACCCAATGCAAATCGGGATGAGCGGCTTTGGCAGACTGGATGCAGTCGGGGCATTCTCCGCAGATTTCGCCCTTGTCGTTTCGATGGGGGCAGAGAATGTATCGGGCGGCAGCCCATGCCAACGGCAGGCCTCCGGTGCCTTCAGGTCCTGCAATAAGCAGGGCATGCGGCAAACGGTTGTTGTCAATGGCTGAGCGGAGGCTTTGGACGGCTTCCTGCTGTCCTATGATGTCGTCGAATGTCATTTTTTCTCTTTAATCAGACCGTTCCGGTAGGCGTAGAGCAGTTTCTCGAGTTCACGGACCTGCTGGGTGAGTTCGCTTCCCCGGTCGGTTTCGCGCACATACATGCGATGATTGAATTTCTCAAGTTGGAACCGCGAGTGGATGTCTATGCCCTTGGACACAGCATCGTCAATGGAGTTGAAGGCCTCGTGTTGGACGAGTTGGATGCCGTGACTGTTGTAGATGAGCGTATAACCGGCTATACCTGTGGTTTTGTGGTATGCCTTGGAGAAGCCTCCGTCGATGACCAGGCGCATACCCCCGGCACGCATGGGCGATTCGCCCAGCTGGGTACGAACGGGGATGTGGCCGTTGATAATACGGCTTTTGGCGGGATTCAGGCCGAACTCGCGGAGGATATTTTCGCAGGTCTCGCGCGTGTTGGCCAGTTCGTAGTAAGCACCCTTCGACTCTCGGTAGAGTTCCTTGTCGGAGGTGAGATAGCGCTCGAGGGTGGTCATTTTGTCCTTGTTATAGAGCGGAGACTTGGGGCCGCACCACAGATACCACATAAAGTCGAGTGCCTGAGCGCGTTCGCCCGAACCCCAGGGCGCAAAATATGCCTTGCGTATCATTGAATCGCACTTCTGCATCAGTTCCCGGCCTTTCCAGAGCGTGCCGTCGACAAGGACTTCCTCGAAGGTGCCGTCGGGGTTGAGCGGGATGGCAGCATGGTAGAGCAGGCAGTTGTTGCGGGTGAGGAACAGCGAGCCATGCTGATAGAAGATGCGGAGATGATGCTGCAGTTTCTCGCTGGTGAAGAAGGAGTGGGCAATCTGGTCCATGAGGGCTTCTTCCTCGGCGCTGAGCGCATAGGGGTCGTTGGGGTCAATGGTGGGGAAGTTGGTGTCGGTGAGGGGATATTCCTTGCCGTCAAGACAGAGCACTCCACGTTCGTAGTCAATCTTGTCAAGCAGGAGCCGGTCGTTCATGCCGTACTCGGGATGCCGTAGAATGGTCTGCCCTTCAAGTTTGAACTGGATGATGGAGATGGCTTTGTGCATGCGAGACATCAATTGGAGCGAGCGTTTCATGCGAGGATTGTTCTCAAAATCTTTCGACTGGAAAACGGTGCACGGGTCGCTGCCGTAGGTGTCGATGGCAAAGGTGGCCAGAGGGAGAAGGTTGATGGAATAACCTTCCTCAAGGGTCTCCACATTGGCATAACGGATGGAGATACGCAGCACGTTGGCCATCAGTGCGCGGTTGCCGGCTGCGGCTCCCATCCACGAGATGTCGTGATTGCCCCATTGGATATCGTAGTCGTGGTATTGTGACAGAATCTCCATGATGCGGCAGGCCCCGGGACCGCGGTCATAGACATCGCCGACGATGTGGAGCGTGTCGATGACAAGCCGCTTGATGAGTTCGCAAATGGCGATGATGAAGGGCTCAGCGCGGTTCACATCGACCATGGAATTGATGATGCCGTTGTAGTAGTGCTGTTTGTCGGGCTCGCTCTGATCCTCGTGGAGCAGTTCCTCAATGACATAGGCAAAGTCGGCAGGCAGCAGTTTACGTACTTTGGAACGCGTATATTTGGAAGAAACCATGCGGGCCACCGCCACCACCTGATGGAGGGTGATGCGATACCAGTCCTGAATGTCGATTTCCTGTTCGCGGACCAGACGCAGACGTTCCTCGGGATAATAGATGAGGGCACAGAGTGCGCGTTTGTCCTGTTCGCGCATCGTCATGCCGAAGATATCGTCCACCTTTCGACGGATGACACCCGATGCGTTGTTGAGCACATGCTGGAACGCGCTGACTTCGCCGTGGAGGTCGCTCAGAAAATGTTCAGTGCCTTTGGGCAAGTTCATGATGGCCTCGAGGTTGATGATTTCGGTGGTTGCCGCCGTAATCGTGGGAAACTTGTCGGCCAGGAGTTCGAGATATCTTAAGTCCGCTTTAACTTCTTCAAGTGTTGCCATAGATAATTATAAATTTCGCTGCAAAAATAGCGTATTTTTTCGAGACAGCCAAATTTTTCGCTAAAAAAATGTCTTCAATATCTCGGAGACAATGAAATTGCTGCCGCCGATGTATATAATATCATCCGGTCCGGTCAGCGAGCGCGCTGCGCTGTAAGCTTCGGCTACGGTAGCATAGACGGAGCCGTGCAGGCCTTTTTCTTCCGCCATACGGCAGAGATCTGCGGCAGGCAGGGCACGCGGAGTGGGAGCATTACACCAGAAATATTCAGCTCCGGCGGGCAGGTAGGAGAGCACGGTGGGAATGTCTTTGTCGGCGACCATGCCGAAGACAATGCGCAGTTTCTGTCCGCAGTCGACAAATGCCTGGAGCTGTGGCCCGAGGAAGGTGAAACAACCTTCGTTGTGACCGGTGTCGGCGATGATACGGGGCGAGGTCTGCAAGGTCTGCCACCGTCCCATGAGGTGTGTCCGTTTGACCACCTCCCAAAATCCCTGTCGGATCTGTTCTTCGGTGGCGATGTCAAGCAGATGGAGGGCTGTAAGGACAGTGTTGGCATTGCGAGGCTGGCAGTCGCCCGTAAGGGGAGAGGCGATTTCGCCCTCCATCGCCGTGCGGTAGACCATCTGTTCACCCTCATGGCTAACCCAAAGCACCTGCGGATTGTCGCAGGCAAAGAAAAGGGGGGCACCTGCCCTCTGTGCTGCCAGGACATAGGCTTTGCGGACGGCATCCTCGTCGCACAGACGTTCGGGGTGGAGGGGATTTTCATAACCGTATACCTCGCCCACAACGCAGGGAATGCCGCGTTTCATAATGCCGGCTTTCTCTCCGGCAATCTGGGGAAGCGTATCGCCCAGGAACTGCATATGGTCGAAGCTGACATTGGTAATGATGCTCAGTTCCGGCACAATGATATTGGTACAGTCGAGCCTTCCGCCCAGTCCCACTTCAATCACGGCCCAGTCGCACCCCTGGTCGCGGAACCAGCAGAAGGCCATCATGGTAGTCAGTTCGAAGAAAGAAGGCTGAAGGTGGCGGATGCGTTCATACCATTCGTCGACCCAAGCCACTACATAATCGTGGCTTATAGGTTTGCCGTTCACCCGGATACGTTCGTCAAAATCGACCAGATGGGGCGATGTGAAAAGTCCGACCTTATGGCCGGCACATTGCAGGACGGATGCCAACGTGTGGCATGTCGTTCCCTTGCCGTTCGTTCCCGCTACATGGACGGATTTGAACGACATATGGGGATGTCCCATCAGTTCATCCATCTCCCGGACCCGTTCCAATCCGGGCTTGTAGGCATGGGCGCCCACCGATTCGAAGACGGGTAATTGGGCATATAGAAATTCGAGCGTTTTTTCGTAATTCATCGTAGATATGTTTCTTTTTGCGTCTGCAAAGATATGAAATAGTTTTCGACAAGGGGTCGAAATTGCAAATAAAATCGAAATTTGACCCCTTAAAATGCGAATTTTGGCATTTTTGCTTGTTTATATCAAAAAAAATGATTATCTTTGCAGCCAAATATAAACATTATATATACAAACAACAGATAAATGGTTGACAGCAATTTGAACAGCAGTCGTATCGTGAACGTGAATATCGAAGAAGAGATGCGTTCGTCGTATATCGACTACTCCATGTCGGTCATCGTGGCACGAGCACTGCCGGACGTACGCGATGGCTTCAAACCCGTGCACCGTCGTGTGCTCTACGGTATGGAACAGATCGGCAACACCTACGACAAGCCCACCAAGAAGTGTGCACGTATCGTAGGCGAGGTGCTCGGTAAGTATCACCCCCATGGTGATTCATCAGTTTATGGAGCCCTGGCCCGTATGGCCCAGGATTGGAACTTACGCTATCCACAGGTGGACGGACAGGGTAACTTCGGCTCGGTCGATGGCGACTCACCCGCCGCCATGCGTTACACCGAAGCCCGTCTGTCGAAAATCTCGGAAGAGATGCTTCGCGACATCGAAAAGGATACGGTGGACATGATGCCCAACTTCGACGGCACACTGATGGAGCCAAAGGTGCTTCCCACGCGTATTCCAACCCTTCTGGTGAACGGTGCCAACGGTATTGCCGTAGGTATGGCGACCAACATGCCCACCCACAACCTGACGGAATGTATTGACGGTATCTGTGCCTACATCGACAATCCCGAGATCTCCATCGAGGAACTGATGCAATATATCAAGGCGCCCGACTTCCCCGGTGGCGGTATCATTTACGGCTACGATGGTGTGAAGGAAGCCTATGAGACCGGTCGCGGCCGCGTCGTGGTGCGTGCCAAAGCCGAGATTGAGGCTCAGTCGCAGCATGAGAATATCATTGTGAGTGAGATTCCCTATGGTGTGAACAAGGCCGAACTTATCAAACATATAGCCCAGCTTGCCGACGAGAAGAAAATCGAGGGCATTGCCAATGTGAACGATGAGACCGACCGTCAGGGTATGCGTATCTGCATCGAGCTGAAGAAGGATGTCAATTCGAACGTCATTCTCAACAAGCTCTACAAGATGACCGAGATGCAGACTAACTTCTCGGTGAACAATATCGCGCTGGTGCCCATTCCGGAACATCCCAATGCATTGGGCCGTCCCGAACTGCTGAACCTGAAACAGCTGGTTTCCTATTTCGTGCAGCACCGTCATGAGGTAGTGATTCGCCGCACACGCTACGATCTGGCCGAGGCTGAGAAGAAAGCCCACATCCTGGAAGGCTTGATTATCGCCTGCGACAATATCGACGAGGTGGTTCGCATCATCCGTGCTTCACGCACACCTGCCGATGCGCAGCGTGCCTTGGAGCAGCGGTTCCAGATTGACGAACTGCAGTCGAAGGCCATCGTCGACATGCGACTCTCGCAGTTGACCGGTCTGCGCATCGACGAACTGCATGCCCAATACGAAGAACTCGAGAAACTCATCGCCTACTACAAGCAAATCCTGGCCGACGACGTGCTCTGCATGAAGGTCGTAAAAGACGAGCTGGTAGAGATTAAAGAGAAGTACGGCGACGAGCGACGCACGACCATCGACTATCGCGGAGCACAGTTCAACGCCGAGGACTTCATTCCCAACGATGAGGTGATGATTACCATCAGCCACATGGGTTATATCAAGCGTACGCTTCTGTCCGACTTCCGTGCACAGTCGCGCGGCGGCGTTGGCTCAAAGGGCAGCGGTACGCGTGACAGCGACTTTATTGAATATATGTATATCGCGTCGAACCACAACTGGATGCTCTTCTTCACCCAGAAGGGCCGTTGCTTCTGGACCAAGGTCTATGACTTGCCCGAAGCAACCAAACAGCAGAAGGGACGCGCTATTCAGAATATGCTGAACATCGACCCGGATGACAAGATTACCGCATTCATCCGTCTCGACACGCTCGACGATGCCGAGTTCAACGACAGCCACTACCTCATTTTCGCTACCAAGCAGGGTATCGTCAAGAAGACCCGTCTGGCAGCCTACAGTCGTCCGCGCAGCATCGGCATCAACGCCATCAAGATCAACGAGGGCGACGAGGTGATCCGCGTGGTACTGACCGACGGCAAGAAGCACATCGTACTGGCCAACCGCAACGGCCGTGCCATCACCTTCCCCGAGACGAAGATCCGTGCCATGGGCCGTGTTTCGACGGGCGTGAGGGGTATGCGTCTCGACTCCGACGGACAGGATGAACTCATCGGAATGGTGGCTGTCGATTATCCCGGCATCGAGGTGGATCCCGCAATCCAGGAAGAAGCCGACGAGAATGAGGTTGAAGAACCCACTGACGAACTCTTCAACGACAAGGACTTCGAAGAACCCGAAGAGACCGCAGATGACGAGAACGCCTCCAGCGAAGACGTGGCTCACGAAGCCGATGAACCCACCATCCTCGTCGTATCGGAGAAGGGCTTCGGCAAACGTTCCGCCATTACGGACTATCGTATCACTAACCGCGGAGGCAAGGGTGTGAAGACACTCAATATCACCGACAAGACCGGTCCGCTGACGGCCATCAAGGTCGTGACCGACAACGACGACCTGATGATTATCAACAAGTCGGGTATTGTAATCCGTCTGCACCTCAATGATGTCCGTGTCATGGGCCGTGCTACCCAGGGTGTACGCCTCATCAACCTTGAGAAGAAGGGCGACCACATCGCTTCGGTGTGCCGCGTGGATCCCGAAGACGAGGAAGAAGTTGCGGCAGAGGAGGGCGCAGAAGCTCCTGAACAGCCCGCACCGGAAGAATAAATTAAACCTTCGGGCGGCGGACATGTCTTAATGTTGACCGCCCGATGAAAAGCAAATATCAATTCACTCAATAATTAACCAATAAAAAAACATTCAAAATGAAACGCATCATTCTTACCGCACTGGCCGCTGCTCTTACGCTCGGCTCATTCACAGCTTATGCAGGTGGCGATGACGCCGAAAAGGCTGCCAAGAAGGCTGCCAAGGAAGAACTTAAGGCTTTCAACAAGGCGCTCAAGGAGGCAAAAAAGGCTTCCGAGAGTACCACTCCCGACTTTGCCGCTGCCCGTGCAGCCATTGCTACAGCCCAGGCTAACAGCAACAGCAAGGACAATCCCGAATTCTACTTCGCCGCAGGCGAGGTTGAATACGCTCAGATGAACAACGAACGTAACAAACCCGCTCTGGGAGGCAAGATGGACGAAAAGACCATCTATGACTGCACCGATGCTGCCTATGACCTCTATTCGAAAGCTTACGAGCTCTATAAGGCACAGGATCCCAAGGCCAAGAATCTGGAGACAGTTAAGGCTCACGCATTTGAATGCTTCCAGATTACCGGCGGTCTGCGTGCAAATGCTGGTTATTGGTACAATGCCAAGGACTGGAAGAAAGCTTATGACGCATTTACAAAGTCAATTGAGGCTACTCAGAGCGACCTCATCAAGGAGGGTGCTGCCCAGAATCCCATTCTCATGGAAACGGTTTATGCTCCCCTTGCAGCCGACTCAACCATCAATCAGACGATGTTCAATCGTGCCGTAGTAGCCATCTATTCCGAGGATCATAACCTCGCCATCACGGCTCTTGAGGCTATGAAGGATAAGAACTACGAGACGAACCTCATCTATCAGTCTCTCGCCAAGGAGTATCTCGCTCTTCAGGATACTGCCAAGTTTGTCGACCTGCTTAAGGAAGGCGTGCAGAAACTGCCCAGTGAACCCTGGTATGCTACGAGCCTGATGAATGTATATCTCGAGCAGAAGAACTATGCCGAGGCTGCCAACTACATCGACAATATCATCAAGACCGATCCCAACAATGCACGTTTCGTGGATCTAAAGGGCCGTCTGCTCGAGATTCAGGGCGACAATGCCGCTGCCGAGGAATGCTACAAGAAAGCAACCGAACTCGATGCTACCAACTATCAGAGCTGGTCGAACCTGGGCCGTATCGCTTTCAACAAGGCTACCGACAAGGAGAACGAACTCTATGACAAGAAGCAGTATGACGCTGTGGATAAAGTTGCCGGTCCCCTCTATGATGCGGCTCTTCCCTTCTATGAGAAAGCTTTTGCATTCGACAGCGAGCGCAGCGACAATACCATCGCCAATGCCATGCGTACAATCCTCTACAAGAAGTTCCAGAAGCCTTCTTGCCCAAACAAGCAGGAACTTATTGATCAGTACAATGAGGTTAGCCGTGCTTACGGTCTTCCCGAATTCAAAAAATAATTCTTTTTCATAATTTTGACAATCCCCCGTCTGGAAGTGAATCCGGACGGGGGATTTTTACATATAGAGGAGTTCTTACGCTTCGAGCATCTTCTGCAGCCACTCAATGGCCTCTTTGACGCTGTTGACACGCAGCAGTACGATGCTGTAGCGTCCCTTGCTGCGCTGTTCGAACTGGAAGTCCTGCGGATATTTGGCCATGAAGTTCATGATGTGGCCGTAGGCTTCACTCTTGAGGAAAACGTTGAGTTTGTTTTCTTCCGACGGGAAGAAGCATCGCATCTGCTCTTGGTTCTTCTTGACTTTCGGATGAGCATAGAGGCTTTGTTTGAGCACCAGGCGTTCGAATCCGAGCTGCCGGGCCAGCGAACGGAGCGTAACCACGCGTATCAGTTCCTCGCCGGCTTCCGGAATGGGGCCGAAACGGTCGATGAGACGTTTTTTGTAGGCTTCGATTTCTTCCGGACGGGAGAGGTTGTCAAGTTCCTGATAGAGTGAGATGCGTTCGCCACTCTCCGGTACATATTCCTCACCGAACTGGAGGTCCAGGTCGGTTTCCAGGTTGGTGTCGTCGACGATATCGGTCCGGCGGGTTTCTAGTTCTTCCTTGTAAAGGTCGGCAAATTCCTCACTCTTCAGGTCGTTGATGGCTTTGCGCAGAATCTTCTGGTAAGCCTCGTAGCCGAGGTCGGTGATGAATCCGCTCTGTTCGCCGCCGAAGATATTGCCGGCACCGCGGATATCGAGATCCTGCATGGCAAGGTGTATGCCGGAACCGAGACCTGAGAAATTCTCGATGGCCTGCAGGCGACGGCGTGCATCCGGCGTAAGAGCCGAAAGGGGAGGACAGAGCAGATAGCAGAAAGCCTTCTTATTGGTGCGCCCTACACGTCCGCGCAGCTGATGCAGTTCGGAAAGCCCGAAATTCTGGGCATTGCTCACAATCATCGTGTTGGCATTCGGCATGTCGAGACCTGCTTCGATAATGGTGGTGCAGACAAGCACATCGTATTCATAATTGGCGAAATCGAGGATAATCTCCTCGACTTTCTCCGGATCCATCTGCCCATGGGCATAGGCCACGCGGGCATCGGGCACGAGCCGGTGGATGCGTTCGACAATGTCTGGCAACTGCGTAATACGGTTGTTGATGAAAAAGACCTGACCGTTGCGGGAAAGTTCGAAGTTAATGGCCTCGGACACCAGTTCGTCTTCGTCGCGATGAACTTCGGTCTGTATCGGATACCGGTTGGCCGGCGGCGTGGCAATAATGGAGAGGTCGCGGGCGCCCATGAGCGAGAACTGCAGTGTACGGGGAATCGGTGTTGCCGTCATGGTGAGCGTATCCACGCTGACGCGCAGTTTCTTGAGCGCTTCTTTGGTTTTGACACCGAATTTCTGTTCCTCGTCAATGACCAGCAGGCCGAGATCGTTGAACTCAACACTCTTGCCAATGAGTTTGTGGGTGCCGACAATGATATTGATGTCTCCGCTCTTGAGGTCCTTCAGAATCTGGGTGGTCTGTTTGGCGGAACGTGCCCGGCTCAGGTAATCAACACGTACGGGGAAGTCCTTGAGACGCTCAGAGAAGGTCTTGTAATGCTGGAAAGCAAGTACGGTGGTGGGCACCAGTACGGCCACCTGTTTGCAGTCGGCACAGGCTTTCAATGCTGCACGTATCGCCACCTCTGTTTTGCCGAAGCCAACGTCGCCGCAGACGAGGCGGTCCATAGGCTTGGCCGACTCCATGTCGCGTTTGACGTCGTTGGTGGCTTTCAGCTGGTCGGGGGTATCTTCGTAGATAAAGGATGCTTCCAACTCCTGCTGCATGTTGGTGTCGGGCGAGAATTTGTATCCCTGTTCCTTTTTGCGTTTGGCATAGAGCGTGATGAGTTCGCGCGCCATGTCCTTCATCTTGGTGGTTGTCTTGTCCTTGAGTTTCTCCCACGCACCGCCTCCCAGTCGCGAAAGTACCGGCGGATTGGCATCGCGGCCGCGGTATTTGGAGAGTTTGTCCAACTGGTGTATCGAGACGTAGAGCTGATCCTGATTTTTGTAGATGAGTTTGACCACCTCCTGCCGGCGGGTGGTCCCGTCGGGCAGTGTTATGGGCATCTCGACGAGACCGCCGAACTGCCCGATGCCGTGATCGACATGCACGATATAGTCGCCGATGTTGAATTCCTGCAGTTCCTTGAGCGAGAGCGCGAGTTTGCCGCTGCGTGCCCGTTCGGATTTGAGACTGTATTTGTGGTATCGGTCGAAGATCTCGTGGTCGGTAAAATAACAGTTGCGGGTATCGTCATCGACAAAACCTTCGTGGATGGCCCGAAGTACGCGCACGAAATGGAAGTTGTCGCCGCGGTCGTGGAAGATGGCCTCGATGCGGTCCAGCTGTTTGGGACTCTCGCTGAGGATGTGAATACTGTAGCCGTCCTCTACATATTGTTTCATGTCCTTCGAAATAAGATCGAAGTTTTTGTGCCACTGGGGCTGGGGTGACGTATGGAATTCGATGACGGAACGCGAAGGCAACTCTTTTTTTGTTTTTTTATCGTAAACGGATGTGTCAAGACTGCACCGGGCACCGATTTCGATGCGGTGGCAAGGCAGAAAAGCTGAGCAGAATGCCTCGTAGTTCACCACTTTCTGATTGGCGGTCAGGTCGCCCTCCTCAGAAGCAAGCAGCTGGGAGGAGAGTTCCATGGTGCATACATGTTCCACTTGATCCAAAATCCAGGGCAGGTCTTTGACAACCGTCACAGCCTCTGTTCCCAGGAACTCGGGAAGCGAAATGCCCGTTGTGGCACTTTGGGAAAGTGACGGCGCGATGGTCAGTTCCCTGAGAACATCTTTTGAGAGTTGGGTATCGACTTCGAAGGTTCGCAGCGAGTCGATTTCGTTGCCGAAAAAGTCGATGCGGAAGGGATATTCGCTTGAGAAGGAAAATACGTCGAGGATGGAGCCGCGTATGGCAAACTGGCCGGGCTCGTAAACGTAATCGACACGTTCGAATCCGAGGTCGTTGAGTTTGTTCACCACGGTTTTCGATTCAATGGTTTCTCCTGCAGTAAGATGCAGCAGTTTGTCTGAAACGTCGGCTTGCATCGCAACCTTTTCTGCCAGAGCTTCCGGGTAGGTGACAATGAGCAGACAGGAGTCGGGTGAGAGGTTTTGAACCGTTCCGATGACCTCGGTGCGCAGAATCTCGTTGGCCGAATCAATCTGTCCGTAGCGGATGGAACGTTTGTAGGCCGAAGGGAAGAAAAGAATGCGCTCCTCGTCTGTAATCTGGCAGAGGTCGTGGTAGAAGTAGGCGGCTTCTTCATCGTCGTTGAGCACGAAGAGATAGATGCCGGTTACTGCATTTTTGAGAGGGGCAAGAAATGTGGCAGCCGACGAGCAGCACAGTCCTGAAAGATGGATGACCTGCTGACGGCTGGTTTCGAGCCTGAAACTGCGCAGTTTTTTTGCCAGCGCGTTGAATCGGGGTTTCTGAATGACCAGGTCTTTGATTTCCATCAGGCTTCGGTGATTTTAAGGTAGTGGGTCTTTTCTCCCTTGATTTTAAGGCCGCGAACCTTGGATAATACGTCATCGGCCACCTCGGAGCGGATGGCACAGAAGGCGCAGTGGTCGAGAACGTCAATACGTCCGATCTGGCTGCCGTCGATACCTCCGTTACGGGAGAAGAATCCCAGCACGTCTCCACGGGAGATTTTTTCGCGTTTGCCGCGTCCTATATAAATGGTATCCCATTCGGCCCGTTTCCAGTCGCGGGGCCGCAGATTGAAATAAACGGGTTTCTCGTTAACATAGGCAGGCAGCTGTTCGTCGGGTCCGAGGATAAAGCATACGCTGCCTTCAGCACCGGCCCGGGCTGTGCGTCCGTTGCGGTGGGTATAGGCCTCTTCACTGGAGGGAAGATGATAATGGATGATGTAATCCACCTCGGGGATATCCAGTCCGCGCGAAGCCAGATCGGTGGACACCAGAACGCGGATGCTCTGGTTCCGGAACCGGATCATTGCTTTGTCGCGTTGAGGCTGTTCCAGACCACCGTGATAGAGGGCGCAGGCAATGCCATGATCAATCAGGAAATGGGCTATCCGTTCTGAACTCTCCCGGTAGTTGCTGAACACGATGGCCTTGCTGCCGTCTTCAAGTGTGCAGAGCAGGTCGTGAAGAGTTTCCAGTTTGTCGGCGATGGGACTTTTGACAAGACGGAACGTGAATTTGGGTGTTCTTGTGTCTGTCGTAGCTTCGGTCTTGGATTCGAAATCAATCTGTTTCCAGTTTTTCATGCCCAGCCAGGGTGCAATGGGCATATTGTGGGTGGCTGATGTGAGGATACGCTGCAGGATGCCGGAAAGTTTGCCCACGAGAGCTTTCATTTCCTCTTCAAAGCCGAGCTCTAGAATCTTGTCATATTCGTCCAAAACCAGCCGTGTGATTGTTTCCGGCTGGAAGTGGCCTCTTTCTGCATGATCAAGCAACCGGCCGGGAGTCCCGACCAGGATGGAGTAGGGCGGTAGCGAGGAAAGATCCTGCGCCTCGGTACGGAGGTCGTGACCGCCATAACAGCAGATCACTCTTCTCCCTGTGTGGAGCCGCTGCCAGACATCGGCAATCTGTTCGGCTAACTCCCGTGCCGGAACGACTATGAGAACACGTTCTTCGGAAGGCTTCGTCTCAATCATCTGCCAGAGCGGGAGAAGAAAAGCCAGAGTTTTTCCGCTGCCGGTGGGTGAGAGCAGTAAACAGTCAGTGCCCGAAACAGCAGTTTCGAGCATTTGCTTTTGCATATCGTTGAGCTTCTGGAATCCTGTCGCCTGAAGCGTGCGATTTACGATAAAATCTGTATTCATTTCTTAATTTGAGGTTGCAAAGATAGCATTTTTATCTGACAAAATAGCTATAAATTCTGAGATTTTATGCAAAGCCGGCATTTTTTTCTTGATATAAGGACGGATTTTAATTTTTTTCTTGTATATTTGCATCCTGAATTATGATGAAAGGAATAAATCATAGGCTGACGGTAGCTCTTTGGTTTGCAACTCTCCCCGCTTTGCTCCATGCCGATATTTGGACAGATACGGGAGAGAGTAAATTCAGCTACTCTGAGTCTGCAAAGGCGGCACCCCTACAGGTGAAACCGGCTGAGATTCCTTTGCGTATTCCCCATCCGACCATAAAAACGGACGACGATTTCTTTCTGGTGCCGGAAATTCAGGCGGGGCCTCAAGGTGTGCTGCATGAAAGCCGGGTAAACCCTCTCGAACTGGAGCGGTTGAAGAAGGAACAGAAGAAAGCCCGGGAAAAAGAAGAGCGCCAGCGCAGAAATGAGGAGAAGGCCGGGGAGAATGGAATGAGAAAAGAACAGCAGAGACAGAAAAATAACGTCTCCGAAACTGTGCCGAAAGCAGAGCCCGAAGCGGTAACGAAACCTGGAATTTCTGAAGAAAAACTGGCCACATTGCCCGAAGACCTGCAGCGGGAAGTGAGACGGTTCAGTCCGGATTGGTCTAAGGGTCTGATATTCATCAACAAACGGGATCTGACGCTCTTCCTTTATAACGAACAGGGAGACCAGGTGTTGAACTGTGGCTGTGCTGTCGGTATCAATAAAGGCCACAAACAGAAACAAGGCGACTATCGCACCCCCGAAGGTATGTTCACCGTTCAGCAGATTCAGCCTTCAGAGACGTGGGGTCATGATTTCGGCGACGGGAAAGGATATATCCGACATGCCTATGGCAATTGGTTTATCCGGCTGAAAACAGGCTTCAGCGGAATCGGTATCCACGGAACCCATGCCCCGGAAAGTATCGGCACCCGGGCTACAGAAGGATGTATCCGTCTTAAGAATGAAGAACTGGACAATCTCAAACCGCTGGTAAAAATCGGAATGACGGTAATCATCAGCGAGGACGAATAAAGTCAGAATTCATAAACAACATAACAAACAAAACAAAATGGAAAAAGATTCTCTTGTATTTGGCTACATCGACGAGGAACGTCAGCGCCAAATGAAAGGTATCGAACTGATTGCTTCGGAAAATTTCGTATCTGACGAGGTCATGGAGGCAATGGGTTCAGTGCTCACCAACAAATACGCCGAGGGCTATTCCGGCCACCGTTACTATGGCGGTTGCCAGGTGGTCGACAAAATCGAGACTTTGGCTATCGAGCGTCTCAAGCAGCTCTTCGGTGCATGCTGGGCCAACGTGCAGCCCCATTCGGGAGCTCAGGCCAACCAGGCAGTTCTTGCCGCTGTACTCGACCCCGGAGACACCTTCATGGGTCTGAACCTTGCTCACGGCGGTCACCTCTCTCACGGTTCGTCAGTCAATTCATCGGGTCTGCTTTACCATCCCGTAGCCTACAACCTCAACGAGGAAACGGGTCGCGTGGATTATGACGAGATGGAACGTCTGGCCAGAGAAAACAAGCCCAAACTGATTATCGGCGGCGGCTCGGCCTATTCCCGCGAATGGGATTATGCACGCATGCGTAAGATTGCCGACGAAGTGGGTGCCCTCCTCATGATTGATATGGCGCATCCCGCAGGTCTGATTGCTGCAGGATTGCTTGACAATCCCGTGAAATATGCCCACATCGTAACTTCCACAACCCACAAGACCCTGCGCGGTCCCCGTGGCGGTGTGATTATGATGGGTGAGGATTTCCCCAATCCCAAGGGTATCAAGACTCCCAAGGGTGCTGTGAAGATGATGTCTGCATGTCTCGACTCCAGCGTCTTCCCCGGCACGCAGGGCGGTCCGCTCGAGCATGTCATTGCCGCCAAGGCTGTCGCTTTCGGCGAGGCTTTGAAGCCCGAGTTCAAGCAGTATCAGACTCAGGTCAAGAAGAATGCCGCCGTGCTGGCCGATGAACTTGTAAAACGCGGATTCAAGATTGTTTCCGGCGGTACTGACAATCACTCCATGCTGGTTGATCTCCGCACCAAATATCCCGAACTTACGGGTAAGGTGGCCGAGACAGCTCTCGTTGCAGCCGACATCACCTGCAACAAGAACATGGTTCCCTTCGACACCCGTTCTGCATTCCAGACTTCAGGCATCCGCCTCGGAACACCTGCCATCACAACGCGCGGTGCCAAGGAGGATCTCATGATCCAGATTGCCGAGATGATTGAGGAGGTGCTCAACGATCCCGAAAACGAGGCCGTTATCGCCAAGGTGCGCGCCCGCGTGAACGAGACGATGAAGAGCTATCCTCTCTTCGCCTATTGATTGGATAACGGGCATGGCCATGACAAGGTTTCTGTCCATTCTCGTTAGTTTCCTGCTCTCAGGTGTGGCCGCAGTGAATGCTCCGGCCGCACCTGTCTTTGTCAGCGGGCAGTCCTACCGTATTGTGTGTCAGCAGTTCCCCGCAGGTCAGGTGAGCGACGGTGCATCCGCAGGCAGGCCCACGCCGCTATGCTACCTGACTTCCACCGATAACAGCACAGCATCCAAGTGGATATTCCAGGAGGAGCAGGAAGGTTTTTACACTATCCGCAATGCCAAAAGCGGGCAGTATGTCACATACGACGGTGTGCGCGACACCTACCGGCGGTACGTCAGCCTGACCGATACGCCCGACGGCTATCATTCGCTCTGGACAGTCAACATTCAGAGCGACGGATACTACAGCATACGCAATGCCGGACAGACCGACCATATCTGGGACGTGCGCGTGGACAGTTATATGGTTGGCACCTATTCCAATACAGGCGCAGGCAATGTCAACCAGCTCTTCGCCTTCTACGACGAGGAAGGAAACGCTGTGCCCGACCTTCCTACTGTGGCCAATCCCCTCGCCGTGGTTGCTGCAGGTCTGACCATTGACGGACACGTGCCGGCCTATGCCGCATCGCCCGGTATTTATCTCTGTTCCATACCCGCAAAACATTTCGGGGGAGACTACACAGCCGTTGTCCGCTATGAGATGCCGGAAGGGGCGGGTACGCTCACCATCGACGGGACGGAAGTGCCCGACGGAAGCAGCTACACCTTTGTGCAGACGGGTGGCAGCAGGACTTACGTGCTGGCAGCCAGAAAGCCTGACGGAACCGTAGTCAGCTGCGACCTGACCTTCACCTCACTTCCCGTGGTGAGGATTTACGGGTCCTTCAGTGACACTTATTCCCAGGGGCACATTATCGTCAGCGAGCCTGACAAGGGAGTCCCCGAGACACTTGCCATGAAGGCCAAGTGGCGCGGCGGTATCACCAACGGCAGCGACAAACACAAACGCAACTACCACGTCAAACTGCTCGATGCTGACGGAGAGAAGCTGGACCGCAAATTCTTCGGACTCCGTAACGACGATTCCTGGATTCTCGAGGCCTGTCAGGTCGATATGATTCGTATCCGCAACCGTATGTTCACCGACCTGTGGAACGACTACCGCACCCCGCCCTATTACAGTGACCGCGAACCGAAAGCCCTCTCCGGAACACGTGGACGCTTTGTCGAACTCATGCTCAACGGCGAGTACCGCGGCATCTACTGCATGACGGAGAATATGGACCGCAAGCAGATGAAGCTCAAGAAGCATGACGACGCGAACAACATCGACCACGGACAGCTGTGGAAATCGAAAGACTGGACCTATGCTGTACTCATGGGCACGAGTCCAGACGGAAGTTATCAGCCCAAGAACTACCTCTCGACTCCCAACCCCTCAAGCGAAATGTGGGACAAGTATCAGGTGAAGTATCCCGACCCGGAAGACTACGGCAACCGCACCGACTGGCAGACTCTCTACGATGCCGTGGATTTCGTGTGCCACAGCAGCGACGACGATTTCCGTCAGCACATCGCCGAGTATCTCGACCTGCCGGTAGTTATCGACTACTACATACTGATGGAGACTATCCTCTCGACCGACAATCATGGCAAGAACATGTTCTTCGCCGTCTATGACAAACAGGTGGAAGGGAAAGTGACCTTAGGCGTGTGGGATATGGATGCCACGGCCGGACAGCGTTGGAGCGATGCCTATTATCATCAGGCATTCCTGGGGCCGGAACAGGACTATGCGGCATTCATCGCCCGCTATGAGCACGGCGACTACAATCTTTTCAAACGTCTGCGAGACACCGATGCGGAAGGTTTCAACCTCCGCGTCCGTCAGCGTTACCGAGACCTGCGGCAGACGTTTCTGGCGACAGAGAGCATTCTCAAACGTTTCCGCACCCAACTCGCCGAGTTCAAGGCCTGCGGAGCCGACAGGCGTGAAACGGCGAAGTGGAGCCGTGACAGCGACGTGTCCGGGCGTGAACTTAATTTCGATACCGAACTCGCCTACCTTGAGAACTGGATAACCCGCCGTATGAATTATCTCGACACCCGCCGTTTCGACATCGCATCGCTGCCTGCCGGCATCTCGTCCGTCATAACGGATTCCGAATCCGGCGATGGATACGTCTATAATCTGGAAGGCCGGAGGATCGGAAACCTCAGTACGCTCGACCTGCTGCCCGCCGGTATCTACATCGTGCGAGGCAGGGTAATCAGAATCCGATAAGACGTTTCATTGATGAACCGGCCCTGATTCGGCATTGTTCTATTGCCGGTTAACGGAATGTAATCACAGCAAAAATCCCCGCTCTCCAGACACGGAGGCGGGGATATTGTTTCGGATATCTCCTGTCACGCGAATGGGACAGGAGAATGGTAAGCTGATTACCAGATCTTCACACGATCCTCGGGAGCGACGTAGAGTTTGTCGCCGGGCTTGATGCCGAAGGCCTCATACCAGGTGTCGATGTGGGGAAGTGTTCCGTTGACGCGGAGGTGCTGGGCGGAATGAACATCGACCATCGCATAGTAGTGGAGCAGTTCGTTCGTCGTTACACCTGCCCATACGTTGGCATAGGAGAGGAAGAAACGCTGTTCGGGCGTGAATCCTTCGATGACGGGCAGTTCCTTGCCGGCCGTGGCCTCCTTGAATGCCTGATATGCGATGTTGACGCCGCCGTGGTCGGCAAGGTTCTCACCCAGACACTGGTGGCCGTTGGCGTGGAGCTCTCCGGGAATGACCCAAAGCGAATCGAAGAAGGTGGCAAGCTGTTCGGCTGGAACTTTGAAACGTTCAACGTCTTCCTGGTTCCACCATACGCGCATATTGCCGTCCTTGTCGAACTGGCGGCCCTGGTCGTCGAAACCGTGGGTCATCTCGTGGCCGATAACGACACCGATGGCTCCGTAGTTCATGGCATCGTCAGCACTCATGTCGAAGAACGGAGGCTGGAGAATGCCGGCGGGGAAGCAGATTTCGTTCGTGGTGGGGTTGTAGTAGGCATTGACCGTCTGGGGCGTCATCAGCCACTCGTCTTTGTTGACAGGTCTGTTGTAATGCTTCTCTTTGTCGAGATTCCAATAGAAGTTGCTGATTTCATACATGTTGTCGGTGAGGTTCTTCTCAGGATCGACAACGAGTTTCGAGAGGTCGTCCCACTGGTCGGGATAACCGATCTTGACATAGAAGGTAGCCAGTTTCTCAAGGGCAACCTGCTTGGTGCTGTCGCTCATCCACTCTTGGGCCTTGATGCGTTCGCCAAGCACCTTCTGGAGGTTATGAACGAGTTCGAGCATACGTTCTTTGTTCTGGGCGGGGAAATATTTCTCAACATACATCAGACCTACAGCTTCGCCGAGGGTGCCGTCCACGGTGTTGACAGCACGTTTCCAGCGGGGCTGCATCTCCTTGGCACCTGTGAGCGCCTGATTGTACTTGAAGTTCTCCTCTACAAAATCATCGCTGAGGGTTCCTGCCAAACCGGCAATGGTACGCTCCTCGTAGAAAGTCTTGAGGTCTTCGAGGGGTGCTGTCATCAGGAGTTTGCAGCCCAGTGCGATGGGTTCGGGTTGACCGCAATCGACAGAATCCGTTTTGTCATAGCCGTAGTTCTTGAAGTAGGTAGCCCAGTCGAAGCCGTTAGTGGCTTCCGAGAGAGTCTTGAGGTCCATCTTGTGGTAATTGGCCTCAGGATCGCGGAGCTGCACGCGGCTGTAGTGAACGGGTGCAAGCTGCGACTCATATTTATATACGGTCTCCATTTTGGCCTTGGCTGTAGCTTCGTCGAAGCCGGCCAGTTTGTAGAGGTTGACTACGTGCTGTTTCCAGGCTTCACGCACCTTGACGTTGGCTTCGTCGTCCTTGAGGTAGTAGTCGCGGTTGCCGAGCGACAGGCCGCCCTGATACAGACCGACGATATTCATGCCGGCATTCTTGGCATCGGCTCCGAGATTGACACCGAAGAAGAGTCCGTCATGCTCTTTGGCCATATAGGTCAGAAGTTCCTCACGGGTCTGGATGGCGTTAATCTTGTCAAGATAGGGTTTGAGTGGAGCGGCACCAAGCTCATTGCGACGCGTGGAGTCCATCACCATGTTGTAGAGATCTCCGATCTTCTGGGAGATGGAGCCCTTCTCATGTTGCTGGGCTGCAATGCCCTGAATCAGTTCGGCAAGCTGGTTGGTGTTGTCGTCGGCAAGTTTGGTAAACGAGCCCCAACGGGGATAAGCGGCCGGCTGGGGATTGTGGTCAATCCAATGGGCCGTAGCATACTGGAAGAAATCGTCACCCGGACGTGCCGTAGTGTCGAGATTCGCAAAATTGATGCCTGCATTGAGCTGTGCCTCAGGTTTCTGGGCGCACGAAGCACAAAGGGCAACTGCGCAGATGGCGCAGGGAAGGATTTTGTTTGTCATTGTTGTTAATTAATTAGAGTTGATAGTAAGCAGTTATAGGAGATTCCCGGGCAATCCGGGGAATTTTTTATCAGAGTCCCTTGGCTTTGGCCTCGTTCCAAAGACGGTCCATTTCGCCCAGTGTCATGTCGGGCAGCTCACGGCCTTGGGCTTTGGCCTGCTGTTCGACATAGTTGAAGCGGCGCGTGAACTTCTGGTTGGTCTGTTCGAGTGCAGTGTCGGGATTGATATGATAGAGACGCGCTGCATTCACCAGAGCAAATATGAGGTCGCCGAATTCAGCCGTCGCCTTGGTTTTATCCATGTTCTCCACTTCGGCCTGGAATTCTGCAATTTCTTCTTTCACTTTGTCCCACACCTGTTCGCGTTGCACCTGTCGGTTGTGTTCGTCTTTGCCTTTGTCGCCTGGCACACCCCAGTCGAAGCCGATGTTCGAAGCCTTGTCCTGAATACGGTAGGCTTTGATAAGGGCAGGAAGCGCCTGTGGAACGCCGCCCAGGGTTGTGTGCGACGAACCTTTCTCTTTGAGTTTGAGTTTTTCCCAGTTTTCGCAGACCTGACCGGCATCATTGGCTACGGCTTCGCCATAGACGTGCGGATGACGGTAGATAAGTTTGTCACAGAGCGAATTGCAGACATCCGCAATGTCGAACTCGCCTTTCTCTTCGCCGATTTTGGCATAGAAGCAGACATGCAGGAGCACATCGCCGCACTCCTTGCGTATCTCGGCATTGTTTTCCCGGATCAGGGCATCGCATAGTTCATAAACCTCTTCGATGGTGTTGGGCCGCAGCGACTGGTTGGTCTGTTTGCGGTCCCAGGGGCATTTTTCGCGCAGGGTGTCAAGTACCGTCAGGAGGCGTTCGAATGCCGCTTTCTTTTCTTCTATTGTATGCATTGTTTCAAAAAATCTTTGTATGCCTCAATGTCTTCATCATAGGCTCTGGAAGGAGCGATGGGATGTCCGTTGGCATTGAGAATGATGTATTGCGGTTGGGAATTGGAACCGAATTTGTGACGCTGCAGATAACTCCATTTATCGCCGATGGTGCGCAGTTTGGTCCCTTGGCCGTTCTCCTCCACTTCAAGGACGTGGGGAAGCTCTGTCTTGTCATCCACCATGAGGGAGACGAGGATGAAATGGTCTTCGATAAGCCGCTTCACTTCGGGATCGGTCCATACGGAGGCTTCCATTTTGCGACAGTTCACACACCCGTAGCC
>Ga0326512_10001104_pt1 | contig 21777 bp, 30 predicted proteins | sample 1_2617_0518_D_FD_203652 | JGI IMG/M metagenome (GOLD analysis project Ga0326512, IMG submission 203652) | Bovine rumen microbial communities from UC Davis, California, United States - 1_2617_0518 | ecosystem: Host-associated > Mammals > Digestive system > Stomach > Rumen | place: USA... | reverse complement strand
CGGCATCGAGGCCGTAGAAAAGGCCATCAACGCCCGCAGCACATTCAACGCAGGCAACACCAAGCGCGTCGAGAAACCCGCCGCAAAGGGTGAGCAGCCAGCCGCAACTTTCGGTGACGACTTCATCGAGGAACGCCGCAACGCATTTATGGCCGCACGCGCCAAGATGCGCAAGTAACCCACATCGTTTCACAAATCAAAAACAAAAATATCAATATGGCAACTCTTATCAACTTCTCCGCTCTCACCGCCCCCAACGGCGCGATTGAGCGTCTTTCCGAGGTGCTTTTCACTACCTCTTGGAAACTTGGCGAACTTTCCAATTCTGCCGCCGTAAAGGTAGGCCAGCGCAACAAGAAGAAGGTCGGCTATCTCGACTCCATCGACCCCGTCGCAAAGGCTGGGCGCGGATGCAATCCCGAATATGAGGCCGTTATGCCGAAAGGTTTTGAAAAGGCTTGGGATATGGGCGACTACTCAATCCCCCTCAAAATCTGTGCGCAGGTATGGCGCGACACCATCGCCGAGTACGCCCTCAACAAGGGAACTTCGCAGGATGACCTCACCGACACCGAGATTATGGACAAGGTGCTGCTTCCCCTGCTTTCAAAGGCATACGACGAAGCCCTTTGGCGTATGGCTTGGTTTGCAGACAAGAACGCCGCCCTCGTCACCAATTCGGGTGTCATCACCGCAGGCACTGACCTCGACCTGCTCAATATGACCGACGGATTGTGGAAGCAGATTGCGGGCATTGTCACCGCCAACGCCGCGCAGAAGACCACCATTGCCGCCAACGCGCAGACCACCTACGCTACGCAGAAGTCGGCACTCAACACGCAGGGCGTGGCCATTGGCATCATCGAGGCTATGCTTTCCGACGCTGACGGACGCATCTTCAACAACGGCGGCGTGCTGATGATGACCAATTCGTTCTATCAAGCACTCCGCAAGGACTACAACCGCACCTACAACGCCACCATCCCATTCGAGAACGTTTCGCGTGGCGTGTCGATTTCCGAGTTCGACGGCATTCAGATTCGCGTGTTCAACGAGTGGGACATCAACATCAAGACCTATGAGAACGACGGCACGAAGTTAAACGCCCCACACCGCGTTATCTACACCAACCCGAACAATCTCCGCATCGGTACGGAAGACAAGGCAATGCTTGCCGACCTCGACATCTTCTTCGACAAGAAGACCCGCGAGAACTACTTCTATGCCGCCAGCAACATCGGCGCGCTCATCGGTGAGGACGACCTTATCCAAGTGGCCTACTAATCGCAGGCAAAGCGAGTGAACAAACGGGCGGCGGCGGCGCATAACAACACGCCAACGCCGCCCAATTTCTTTCAATTCAAAAAACATTCAAAGATATGCCAAGTTGTGATTCTTTACTTGCAGCCGCCATCGGTTTCGACTGCTCAAATCCGCAGGTCGCAGGCATTGAGGCCGACGGCGTAATCATCAACCGCGCGGACATCGATTTTGATGCCAGCACACGCGATTCGCAGAACCCCAACCAACTCACCACGCTTTCGCTGAAATCGGGGAAGACGGGCTACCGCGTTTCGCAGGTCGGCAACCAGCCTTTCAACGGCTCAAACGCCGCTTTCGTGCAGGGCAACTTCCGCAACAAGTTCAACAAGATTGTGTCGTTCCTTGTGTATGACCATTCGCCCGCCTGCTGCAAAAACATCATCGACAAACTCGCCAACGGCGAATTCGTGGTCGTACTGAAAAACAAGTACGCTGGCACGGATAGCAAGGCCAAGTATGAGGTCTTCGGCTTTGAGGCAGGTTTGAAGCAGACCGAGGGAAGCCGCGACCCCTATTCGGAGGACACCGACGGAGCGTGGCAGATTACGATGCAGGAAACGGGCGCGCCCACTTCGGGCTTGTTCCTCTATTCTACCGACGCATCCACCACCGAGGCCGCTTTCAACTCGCTCATCGGTTCATAACCGCAACGCACGGACACAATGACACGGGAAGATGCACTCACGGCTCTTCAATCAATGAAAGGCCGCTTTGATAGCGGCTTTTCTTTTGAAGACCGCGAAACGATAGAAGATATTTACAAACGGGTGATGGGTCGCGCTTTCGTGCGCACCTCTTGCAGCGATTGCTACCGCGACGCATACATCATCATTTCAAACAAACTACGGACTATGGCAGAACTACCACAAGAAGCCCCCTACAAGTTACGGGCGGGCGAGGTGCTGCGACGCTTCGGCACAAATGAACTCTACACGCTGGAAATGCCGACCGAGGCCGCCGAGCAATGGCTGACGGAACGCCCGCAGGACATCACCAAGTTTCAGCGTTACCCAGCCGATTGGCAGGAGCGCGTAGAATCGCGCAGGACGGGCGCAAAGCCCGCGACCGAAAAATTGCCCGCCGAGGAAAAGGAAACCCAGCAGGCGCAAAATAAAGCGGCAAAATCCCGCCGCAGGAAATAAAACACGATACCCGCAATGAACGTCAGTAACATAAAGAAACCCCAAAAGCGATTTTCAACCCGTTATCTCGCCTCGCTGAACATTCAGCAGTACGGCGACGATAACCTATACCCGCAGCGCGTGTCCGAGGTCATAGACGGAAGCAGCACGGGCGGCACTTGTCTTGAACGTTACGCGACATTCATTGAGGGTAACGGGTTTGACAACGTGGCTTTCTCCGAATTGCCCTGCAACCGCAGGGGCGACACCATCGACGATATTCTGCACCTTGTGGCCGTAGATACCGCCAAGTACAACGGATTCGCCATCCACGTCAATTACAACGCGGTCGGCAAGGTCGTGGAAATGCAGCACGTTCACTTTGAGGATTGCCGCCTATACGAAGAAGATGCAAACGGCTATGTTCCGTATATCTGCGTGCATCCCGATTGGTCGGGGCAGAAAACCCGCAACGGCAAGGCTATTCGCGTGACAAAGGACAACGTGCGCTATGTGTTCCCGTTCAACCCGAACCCGCGCGTAGTTATGGCGCAGATTGAGGCGTGCGGCGGCATCGACAAGTATTGCGGTCAAATCCTTTGGGTTTCGCTGGATGGGAAATGGCAATACCCGCGCCCCATCTACGACAAGGTTATCACCGCGCTTTCGACCGACGAGGGCATCGACAACGTGCTATATCGCAACGCCCGCAACAACTTTATGATTGCAGGCGCATTCATCCACCACAAGGGCGGCGTTATCGGTTTGGACGATGACGGCAAGCCCGTGAATGACGATGAGCGCGACGAACAGTTCGGCGAATCGCTGAATATGTTTTTGGGTGACACCAACGCCGCCAGCATTATGGACTTGACGCTGGAGAACCCCGACGACAAACCCGAATTCGTGCCGTTTAGGGGTACGAACTTTGACAAGGAATTCACGCAGTCGCAGGCCACCATCACCGAGAAGATTTACGCCGCGTTTCAGCAGGAGGCGTGGTATTGCATCCGCATCGGCAAGGTCGGTTTCGGCGGCGACGTGCTGGCCGACGCATACAAGATATACAACTCCATCGTTTCGCCCCAGCGTCGCGCGATTCAGCGCGCATTCAAGCGCATCCTTTTGGCTTCGACGTTGGTATCGACACCCGACACGCAGAACTACGAAATTCAGCCGCTTGTCTTGGTGGATGAGCGCGAAACGACAAACACGATAGAAACTACCCAGCAATGAAACCACTACTTGACACCGAGGAACTGAAAGAGTTGGGGCGACCCATCGGCGACGTGAGGGAAAACAAACTCACGGCATATATGAACGAGGTGGAGCAGACGTTAGTCAAGCCCGCTTTGGGTGACGCGCTTTTCCTCGCGCTACATAACGAGGACATCGAACCCGAAAGCGACTACGACGTTTTGCTCAACGGCGGCGAGTGGGAGGGCGCGGCGTGCGGGTGTGCCAGCGACGGCGTGCATTTCTTTGCAGGGCTGAAAACGGCAATTTCATATTTCGTCTATGCAAAGTTATTGATGACGGGCGACATCGAAAGCACGCGCTACGGCTTTGTGCAGAAAGAGGGCGCGTATTCGCAGGCTATAAGCCAGCAGCAGCGCGTCGCCGCGTACAATGACGCGATGGAGGTCGGCAACGCCCATCTGCGCGACTGCGTGACGTACTGCAAGGCGCACGGGATGCTTGGCACGCGCTCACGCGGCGCGAGTGTTGCAGGTATGACAATTCGCAAAATCGGGTAACGCTATGAACTACTCGCAGCAAGATTTAGTACAATACGCCAACCAAATCAAGAATGAGGTCGAGGAAGGGCGCAACACCGCCGAGCGCGTGGGTTCGGCGTTCCTGCGTGTAATTGACTACGCGGCAAAATCCAACGACGGACAGACGCGCGGGAAATTCGTTGGCTTCGCGGCATCCACCAACGCGGGCAAGGTGATGAAATACAACGACGGCGCGGTGACGTTTGAGGAGCAGGGCGGCAGCAACAACCGATGCGGCACTATTCCCGTCACGGCGGGCGAGGTGTTATATCTTGGCGCGTACAATATCGGCTCATACGAAGCCCTTTCGTGGGCTATCCTCAACGGCAACAATGAGGTGATGCAGTCGGCGGGCGCAATGACCCCAGCGAACACGGAAACGCCCGAATACCGCATCGAGGTTACGCAGGGCGGCACGCTCTACGTCTATATGCAGTACAACGTAGCCATCCCGACCATCCAAAAGGTATTATCGAGCAACTACGAAGCCGAGCGCATAGACGCAGCCATCAAGGGCGGCGTGACGTTTTCCGACACGCCCGAAATGCTGGAAAGGCAGACGGCGAAATATATTGCGAATAGCACGCTGGAAAGCGGGTTTGCCGTTGATGCTCTTTTCAGCGCAGGCAACACCAATAATGGCGTGCTTGTTATGCCCGTGACAAAGGGCGACATCGTGCGCATTGAGAAAGCCAACTTGGGAGGCTATGGAAACACCTATTGGACAATCTTGAACGCCGACGGCATCGTGCAGCACGCGACGGGCGCGGTGCATACCATTGCACCCGACGTGGTTGTCGTGGCGCAGGCTACTGGAACGCTTTATGTTTCGTTTGGCTATTATGACGCAGGCAATGACGAATACATCGAGCCGAAGATATACAAGTGTGCCGACCTCAACGCCCGTCAAAGGGGCGTGCAGTATTCCATCAAATCCATCTATGACAATACCCTGCTGACGCTCAACCGCACCGCCGCCGAAACGTCGGGCGCGTATTTCAGCATCGAGAACGGCATCCTGCAAACGGCGCAGGCTGGCAACACCAACAACGGCTATTTGACGTTATCATTGTCGCAGGGCGAATATGTCAAGGTGACGGGCGCAACTACGTCGGCGTTCACGGGCTTTGCGTGGGCGTTGTGCCGCGCAAATGGCGAGGTCATACAATCGTCGGGCAACGTGGGCTATCGCGCATTTGTGGGCGATTTTGACCTCATTGCAAGCGAGGACGCGGTTTTGTGGCTCACTTTCGGATGGTATGACGAAACCGCCGATGAATGGACGCGCCCCAGCATCTACACCATCGCCAACGCGGGCAGGCAGATAGAGCAGCACGACGCGAAAATATATGCCATCGACAAGTCGCTTTTCCGTCAGTATGTGGCATTCGCGGGCGTGGATGCGCCTATGGTTTTGCGCTACCTCAACGGCACGCTGACGCGCGACACAAGCGTAGGCAATTCGTTGTTCAAGTGCTTCCACGTCGCCGTGTCAAAGGGCGACCGATACCTTGTGCGCGGCGCATCCGTCGGCGGCTATGACGGCATCGCGTGGGCGGTGTTCGCGGGCAATACGGCGGTGCAGGCATCGAACGTGGAATCCACGTACAACACCATATTCGCCGACGAGGTTATCGAGATAAAGCAGGACGGCGTTTTGTATGTAAACAACTTTTCGCAGATTGATGACACGCTTTGCGAATTGTATAGGATGGATGCAAACGAACTGACGGGCAACCCGCAGACGAAGCCGATTGTCATTTGCGGCGATTCGACATCGCAGGGTTTGGCTTCGCAGTTCGACGCATCGCTCTTGGTACGCCCGCGCCGCGTGTTCAAGATGGGCGTGGGCAGCGAAAACGTCTATGCGACCGCCGCGCGTATGGGTGCAATTCCCGTGCTATGTATGCCCGTCACCATCCCAGCGACGGCAACGGCGGTCGAGGTTTCAGTAACGCCGCGCCCGTTGTTCAAGCAGACATACAACGCCGACGGCACGCCCGCAACGCCCGCCGTGCAAAATCAGTACGTCGTGCCTATGTTTGTCAAGACGGAGCATTTCTATTGCACAATCGCGGGCATCGAGGGCGACCTATACACGGAGAACGACAAGACGTATTTCCTGCGCACTACGGCTGGAACGGCAAAGCAGATTAAAACGCCCGTCGAGGTCGTGCCGCAGCAGGTCGAGCGCGTGCGCAACTCTTTGCTCGTCTGCCTTATGGGTACAAACGGCGGATTCCTCAATTACAACGCCGACTATGTGGCAGACAACGACATGCGAGGCGACCAAACGCCCCAGCAGCGCGCGGCAAACCTTTTCGACGTAATGAAGCGAATGTTTGCGTATATGGGCGGCGAAATGGTTGTTATCGGCTTTTTCTGCGGTGAACTGCCCACATACTACACGCAGGCGTTTTATGAGCGTTATGAGCGTCTATGCGAGCAGGAGTTCGGAGAAAGGTTCATCAACGCCCGATTGTGGCTGAAAGACTACGCTTGGCAGGAAATGGGGCGCACGCTCACGGCTACCGACAAGACGTATATGCAGCAGGGTTTCCCGCCCGTGCAGTTATTCGACGATAATTCGGCAATTCACCTTTCAAGCGCGACGAATGTAGCGTTTGCGAAATACGTTGCAGAAAGGATTTCACATTTGGGTTACTAAACGCTATGGCAGAACAAATGACGAACTACGCCGCCTTGAAACTCGCGGCGACAACGATAAGGGATGAGGTCGAGGAATCGGCCAACACCGCCAACCGCGTCGGCACGGCATTGCTGAACATCGTCGAGGCCGCAAACTCCGACATCGCCAGCCTCAAGGACGAAACGGGCGACGCAGTACATTACACCGAGGGAACGACAACGTTTAATGACTTCTAACGATATGGAAGAAATACAAGACATTCGCCGCATTAACTACAAGAGCGATTTCCGCGACCTCGTGACGCAGGATGCGTCGCTTGACGGCTGCAAGTTCCGTTTCGTCTATTTCATCGGGCGGTCGCGCTACATCGCCGAATATGACGGCACAAATTACACCAACTGCCAGCGCATCGACGCGACGCAGATCCTTGTGACGTTCAACAATCACGGACTACCGCAGGGTAGGCTCGGCGTGGTGCGTTACTATTGGCTACCCGACGCGGATTTCGCCGACGGCTCGGAAAAGGTAGTTACCCGTGAGCGCATAAACGTGCTGCTGACGGACGGCAAGACCGACCGCGACGATACGCCAATTTCATCGACAATCATCTTGGAAGCCCTGCGTGGTTATCGCGGTTACTCGGCCTACGAAATCGCCGTGCAGCGCGGGTTTGAGGGCAGCGAGGACGAATGGCTGGATTCGTTCAACTACGTCCTCACCCAGCAGGACAAGCAGGAAATCGCGGGCATCGTAACCGCCGACGGAAACATACCGACGTACACCGAGGGAACAACCGATTACAACGACTTTTAACAACATAAAGCAATGGCAAAAGATATAACGCTCAAAACCCGAAACGGCGAAACCCGTTACCCAAAATCCGTGACCGCACTCATATATGAAAACGGCACGGGCAAGACGTTGCAGACCATCATCGACGAAATGCGCCAAGTGGATGCGGACACCAACACCCGCACCCAGCATTTCAAGGCCGACGTGAACAACCTCGACACGTTGAAGAACAAGACCGACATCGGCCTTTACAACTACGTCGGCACGGGCTGGCGCGGTTCGGTTTCCGTGTGCTACGATTCAGCAGACAACGTTTCGCAGGTCGCATTGTCGAGCAGCACGCCGTCGTACAACGGCAACACCTTGACGTGGATTTCCGCGCAGCCCTGCGCAATGGCACGCACATACACAAACGGCGCGTGGTCGCATTGGGAAAAGGTCGGCGCACCCGTTGTGAACGATTTGACAACGGGCGGCACGGACAAGGCGTTGAGCGCAGAAATGGGCAAAACGCTGAAAGAGGGGCTGGACGCTTTAGGCCCGAAAATAGAACAGGTTACTGGGGTCATTAAGCAAGATAGCAATAGGTTTGTTATCAAGGATAGCAATAAGAACATTGCTTTCATAATTGATGCAGTAGGCATTAAAGGACGCAAGTTTATTGTATGTGACGAAAGCGGAGAGGTTGTCAAGATTCTTGATGGTTCTGTGTTGAAGGTTGCCGACATTGAGGATTCTGTTAATAGTGAGAGTGCAACAAAGGCTCTTTCAGCGAAACAAGGCAATCTTCTGCATCTGCGTATCCTTGACCTTGAATCTTTGCCCAATTCCAATATTTCAGACAATTACAAAGACCAATTCATTGTAAAGGACGCAAGCGGAAATTATGCGTTAAGAATACTTGCTGATGGTACGACAGAATTGGTTATCTCGAAAGACAGTTTTGTAAACGCTTTTGACAAATACAAGAACTTTCTTCCGTTGCCAAGCACAAAGACAGACATCTCGTTGGTTTTGCCTCCTTATCTATTTTCGGTGGCAAATTATTGCTATTCGGATGAGCCACAAAAAGGTAGTTATGTCGGCTCTCCATCAAAACGCAATTATGCACCAGTCATATACCTCGATAGACTTGTAAAACTTGGCAATGATGGGTTCCCCCCCAATGTGACATTCCTCGGAGGCAAGACGTCAATGAGAATCGCTAACACGTCAGATGACAATTCAACATCTGGTGGACAATTCTCTGGGACATCTAAGACGTGGATTGTCAAGAACAGAATTGTTGGCGAGGCGTACAATGATTATGACGTTTCTATTCCACTCCACGTTGCTAAAAACACCAACTTGCTTGATTATGAGCAGACTCTTGGCAGACATCTGAATCTTCTATGTTTCGGTGATAGCGAAACTGACCAAGGAGAATGGTCGTCGTATATTCGTAAACTTGTCCTTATGGACAATATGGATTACAAGAAGAAAACAAACACGTCGGCAGATGTAATGGATGTGCGACTTGTTGGAACTATGAGAGATACCAATAATGAAAGTTTCTCTTATCGCGGTGAATCAGTAACTACACCAACTGGAAACTACAACGAGGGGTTGGGTTCTTGGGCGTGCTACACATTCCTTCGTCACGCGAAGTTATACACTTGGGCAAGTGTAACCTACAACTCAACATCGAAGAGTATTCTTCACTGCGCATGGAGGGAACTTGGCTTATATTCGACGCAAGGTAGGGAGTATGGAGGAACTGATGCTGACAAGTTGTTAATTGCTAACACTTGTAGCGGTTACAATACATTGACCATTGATGACCTTGATGGTTGGGTATGGAACAACAATCGCAATGCAATAGGTTTGTCTTCGGTGGAGTGGGGGAACGCTACAAGCGAGAACAAGTCTGCAATGTTGACATACCTCAATGTCACCTTACTCAATTCGCCATCCAACAAATTCTATTCAAAGAATATGGTCACGCAAACTAATGGCGAATACGCCTTTAGTTGGGATGCGTATTATGCGAGATACAAGACCCACGATGTTGATGGTTCTATTCTTGCTACGCAAGGCACAGATGCCATCTCAAACTCTTATGTCTGCACTCCAGACTATGTACTAATGAATCTTGGAACAAACGATGGAGCCGCAATACCCACAGCGCAAGATAAGATGGAGATAGTATACTTTATGGCGCAACTCCTGCACACGCAGATTGGATGTCCCGTAATTGTGTTTACTCCGTCATTCACATCGAGACTGTATATGTCTGGAGCAGAAGATGGTTATGCAGAAGCGCAACGCAAATACTTGCCCACCATCCAAGCAACGCAAGACAACACCATTGAAATGATGTCGCTCTTTGGCACGCTTGCTCAACAAGAGAGCAACGGCATCTATTTCTGTCCTACCTATTGGACTCAACGATTTGGTACTTTCAGTAGTATCGGCTATGTTGAAATTGGTGAAGATGTGACTGAGGTTGGAACCATTGTAAATGACAATGAGGTACATCCATCCAAGAAATCGTATGATGATTGGGGATTTCAACTTTATTCAATGATTAACTATATTTTACGATAATATTATGGAAATTACAGTATCAAATGCAGATTTTTCTGCTTGTAACATTGGCAAATATGTGTCAATTGAGGTTATTGCTATGATGGCAAAGTACACGAATTTCGCATCAAACAAAATGGCATTGGGTGCTATGCAGAAGTTCTATGACACCATAGGTGCAACCACTTTAGCAAAGTGTACCATAATTGTTCCCTGCCTTGCCGCCAACGTAACAGAGGCGATGAAAGATTTAGTAACAGGCACAGACTTGCGCTCATCATCTTTCGATGGCTCATACTTTGCTATAACAAGCGGTAAGGGTATTATCGCTGCAAACGGGGCTTCTGCTACTACGGCAGATTATAGAAGGTTTAATGCCGTCAATGGAGGTAGAAACAAGTATAGCGGTCAGTTACGACTGTGGGCATTGTCGGTAGGAAACTCCACTTCTTATCTCGGTGGAGGTAGCGACATGGGCAATGTTGCCGCCAATCGATTTGTGTTGGATTCCACAGGACTAACATCACTTGCTGGTATGACCAACGAAGGTCTCTCTTTCCGTGGGTATGCATTAATCGGATTTGACACTTCAAAGGGTATCGTTGGCTATCTTGACAATCAATCCAATGGCTCAAAATATACAATTTTTGACGCGGATAACGAGTATTCTGTCAATCGTGCAGTAGCAGAAACGACTGGTGGTGTGATTGCTTATAATAATAATTATTTGTGCCAATCTTACTACGACTCCGCTAATACAGACACTCCAATTTCCATGCATGTGTGGGGGTATGAGATAACCGACACAGAAGCCGTAACTATTCGTGATGCTGTATATCAGTTTATGAAGGATATGGGCATCAATCCCGCCTAAATCAACCCTAACCGCTTTAGAGCCCTAATGCTGTAAGCCTTTCTGGAATAGTGGTGCGACGGAAATTCCGACCAACCACGCCCGAAGTGGCGGGCATAAAAACACAAGATTTGCGTCGAAACAAAACCAAATGCGAATATGAAAATACTTGACAAAATCGTTTCACGGCTCGGCAATGACAAGGTGTTGCATTTCCTTTGCGGTGCGTTAATCATTGCGCAGTTTGAGGCGTTCCCGTTGTGGTGGATGCTGGCGGCGTTTGCCGTATTGCTTGGCGTGTCGTGGCTGAAAGAGCGTTACGCCGACACGTCATTCGATTGGCTCGACATCGCGGCTGCAATGGCTGGCGGTTTCTGCGAGTTCCTGCTTTGTGTACTCCGTCACGTTATCTTTTGAGTTATGGAGATTATGGCAAAAGGCAGGGCGGCGAAGATATTGGGCTGGGCGGTGGTTATCGCAACGGCGGTCGTAATGATTATTGCATACTTAAACAAATAGAGGTATGAAGAAATGGCTTTTAACGTGGCTTGGTGCGATACCCGAAGCACCGAAAGACGGGCAACCATACGCCCGCAAAAACGGCGCTTGGGTACGGCTTGCGCAGGCGGTGGAGTTCGCCGCCGATGACGAGGTAAACGAGCGCGTTTCGGACGTGCTGAAACATTAACCCATAAAATTACAAAACAATGAGCAAAGCAATTACTTTGTCGCAACTCGTTTCGGTAGTTGCAAGCATCGCCTCCTACATCAAAGGCGCGGTGAGTGAGGGAATCAAGGGCAAGGCCAACGCCGCCCCGAAAGATGGCAAAACCTATGTGCAGAAAGATGGCGAATGGGTGGAACTGCCCAAGTCGCAGGACGTGGAGTTTGCCAGCGATGACGAGGTGAAAGAGGCCATCGACAACATTTTCAAGTCGTGACGTATGGACAAGGCGGTGAATCTTGACGGCCTGCGGCTGGCAATGGAGCGGGTGCGCGCCGAAATCGACAAGGTGCGCCGCCCTGCCTATGATGCGGACGGCACGCCGTTGCACTATTCGGATAGCCTGCCAACGGCGGCGTTTCTTGATGCCATCCCGCCCGACGGGTATGCGAAAGACGAATATAGCAAGTTGTGGCCGATAATGCTTTCTACCGACGTGGACGGCGGCATGTGCGAGGTCAATTTCCCGTTTTGCGCGTATGGCAAGGGTGACAAGATGTTTGTCGAGTGTGACGATGAGCCGACGCAGGAGATAACGCCTTACAAGGAATGTTTCGCGGTGTATTGTCTCACGCCCTGCAAGACGTATCGATGGCGCATACTCAAAGGCACGGCGATAGAGAAAAGCGGCGCGTTCCGCGTTGTGGGGCGCGTGAAATGGCTCAAAACGCCCGATGTCAAATACCCGCACAATTTCCGCGACTTGGGCTGCCCGCCCGAAATGACGAACACGGGCAGGGGCATAAAGTACGGGCGCATCGTGCGCGGTGAGCATCCCGACAATATAGAGGCGGGTTCAGCCGAGCATCTATACATACGCGACCACTTGCGCGTGTCGGTTCAACTTAATTTGCGAAACGCCAGCGAAGACCCAGCCCGCGCGGATTTGTTTGAGAAAACCTACTCATACAATATCGCGGCATACGCCGAAGCCCTCGCCAACAATACAACCTACAAGACGCGGATGAAAAATGCGTTTTTGGCGTTGGTCAAGGAGTTGGAGGCGGGGCGCAACGTCTATGTGAACTGCTGGCAGGGGCGCGACCGCACGGGAACGTTCTGCTGGATTGTGCAGGCGTTGTGCGGAATGAAGCAGGGCTATTGCGAAGCGCATTGGGAGTTGTCGAGTTTTGATAGGTGCGAAAATTCCAAAATTTGGAATTGGGAAGAAGCCACCAACGGCGAACTGCGCACGTTCATCTATAAACTCGTCGCCCTCTATGGTGAAGACCCATACACGCAGGCGTATCGGTTTATGACGGAGAAAATCGGCGTAGCGAAAGAGCGCATCGAAAAACTCATTGAAATAATGACGTTGTAACCAAAATATCTTTATCGTTCCATCTTTCTTTATCGGCGTGGGCGGCGTGCAATGTGGCGCGGCTCACGTTTCTTTTTTGTTTTGGCGGCGTTTCGTGTCTCAGCCGATAAATTGCCCGCCCGAAATAATAGAACGCAGCAGGCGCAAATTATGGCCGTTTGCTGGGCGTTTATTGTGCAAACGGAATTGCAAACGGAATTGCAAACGGGGATTTCGGGCGAATTGCAACCCGCTTGCAACAAAATGAAATGCCGCGACGGGCGCAAAATTCCCGAAACACGTTATATTTGCAATACAAAATTTGATAAAATGGACAAGCATAGAACACAAACAACAAGGGCGGTGCTATCCCGCGAAAATATACTAATGATTTCGGCGTGCGTCACCTTGACCGCCGCTATCGGTTTTTCGGTCGCGGGCTTCATTGTGCCGCCGTTGGGCGAGATTCACGATTCGGTGCTATGGATAACGGGGCAATTCCTTTTCTACACGGGCGGCGCGTTAGGCATCAGCACATATACATATTACGGGTTCAAACGTATGCAGGCACAACTCAACCACCGACTGCGCAGTCACGGACACGGCGCGCCGTTTGAGGACAACCCATACGCCGAGGCCGACGGGATAGAACCCGAAACGGACGAACCCGAAAACGATGAGCAAGAGCAATGATAATACTTATTGACAACGGACACGGCGCGGACACAAAGGGCAAGCGGTCGCCCGATGGCGAACTGCGCGAAGCGATATGGGCGCGGGAAATGGCCTACGACCTTATGACGGCGTTGCAGAAGCGCAATATCGAGGCGCGAATGATTACGCCCGAAATGCAGGACATCGCCATGCAAACGCGCGTCGCACGAATTAACAAGGTTTGCACCGAGCGTGGGGCAAACAACGTTCTGCTCGTTTCGCTTCACCTCAACGCTTCGGGCGACGGGAGGACGTGGGGAACGGCGCGCGGCTTTTCCGCTTTCGTCTGCAAGACGGCCAGCAGGCGGTCGAAATACTTTGCCGAACTGCTCACCCGTGAGGCCGAAGCCCGCGATATGATGGGCAACCGCGCAATGCCGAAGAACGACGAGAACGGGTGCAGATATTGGACGTGGAGTTGGACGGACAAGGACATCTACATCTTGAAAAAGAGTAATTGCCCCGCCGTGCTGACTGAATCGGGATTTATGGATAACGCCGCCGAAAAGGTGTGGCTATTGAGCAAGGAGGGGCGCGCCCGAATTGTTGCGGCTCACGTTTCGGCGATAATCGAATACATCAAGTTATGCGGATAAGGTTTTTTGTTTTCATCTTTTGCGCGGTAATGCTTGCCGCCTGCTCGACGCGGCGCGTGGTGACGGAAACGACGGACACGTCGCAGACCTACGCGGGGCAGCGCGATTCTACGCAGCACGCGGGCGTTGCGGTGGATGCTGGGGCGGTGCAGCACGAAACGAAGCACATCTACGATTCGGTGTTTACGCACGTCACCATCTACAAGTACGACACCATCACGCAGAAAGTCGTTGAGAAAATCGTTATTGAGCAGCAGCACATACAAAAGGACGAAACGCAGACCGAGCAACGGGATAGCGTGCATTTGGTGGCGGCGCACGACGTGGCGGTACATTCTGCGGATAGCGTGGCGGTCGTGGAGCATCGCGAAATCGTCACCGAGAAAACGGGCAAGGCGAAAACACGCCTGCGCTGGGTGCTTTTCATTTTGGCTATGATAGGCGCATTTATTATAGGATATAAAGCAAGGCAGAAGTTTAGGGAATAGATTAGTTATTTAAGTGTGTGTTTAAGAATGAAAGAACCCCGCCGCGTTGTGATAACGTGACGGGGTTTTCACCAACTTATAACCAAATAAACATTATATAACCAATAAAACACATCTATTGTTGGTGCAAAGATACGATTTTCGCGCGGTTTTTGCAAGGTTTTGGCGTTAAATTTATTAAAAAACCTAAAATTTTAAGGATTTTCGCAAAATTTCCGCGAAAAAATTTGGAATATTCGCGAAATCTTCGTAAATTTGCACCGTGAAACAATAAAAAGCAAATAACAAACCAATAAAATTAAAGATTATGGCAACCAAGAGAATCAAGGACATTGCAACGCAGGAAGTAAACGGCACGACGTACCACATCGAAGCACGATATGACGAAATGGCAGTTTGCACCGACGTTTTGCTAATCGTTACCGAAGCCAACGGCGAACGCACCGAGATTGAAGCAGGCACTGAATATTTCGCACGCTTCATTATGGAGCATTTGATTGCAGGCGACTACGACATCGAGAATTACAAAAGCAAATAACCAACCAATAAAACCAATAAACGATATGAAACAATTAGACGAATGGCGCGCCGCCCGTGCGATTGAAGATGCACGCAAGGCCGCAGCCCTCCGCAAAGAGCGTGAGGAAATGCTGGCACAATACCCCTATCTTATCCCGATGGCATCCACCGACGACTGCAAGACGAGCAAAGAGGTTTACGACATCTACAAGGCCAACGACCGCAATATGACGAAGAACATCAAGACAATGCTCAAACGTGCATTTCCCGCCATCAAGTTTAGCGTGCGCCGCGAAAACTATTCAATGGGTTTTCACTACGTCATTGAATACAAGGCCAGCAGCGAGGATTGGAAAGAGCGCGACGCGATGCGCGACAAGGTAGAGCAGACCATTTCGCCTTTCCTGCGCGAGAGCGAGTTCGGGATGGATGATTCATTCACAAGCCACGACACGCCATTTACGCGCACGTTTGGCGGTATGCCATCCCTCGCACACATATACGACTATTAAGACCAACCAACGCAGGGCGGCGCGCCCGCCCTGCAACCAAAAGCAAATAACAACCAATTAAACATTCAAACATTATGGCAACGACAAAACCCCGCATCACGTTCAAAAAGCGGTATCAGTACACCCAAACTTTCACAATCTACGCCAACGGCAAGACCATCAACCGCAGCACCGACGGCGACGAATCTTGGATTTCTTTCGGATTCAGCGGCAACGAGCAGCCCTACGATTGCAGTTGCTTTCTTTATGTGAACGACCGCCTTTTGTTATTCCAACTCCAAGCCACGCCCGAAACAATCCCCGACACGCTGAAAGCCCTGCGCCCCATCATTCAGCAGGCAATCATCAACGGCGCATTGCAGGCGGCGGGCGCACTCAACGAAAGCAAATAACAACCAACGGGGCGGGCGACCGCCCCATAACAAACGACAAAATGAAAAAGTATAAATACACCCTCGCCCGTATGGGCTTCGCCCCAATTATGCGACTGACCGCCAACCAACTTGCAGGCGGCGCAATTATGGCAATATCATTCTGCGTGCTTATGGCCGCGCTGGATAGCGGCAACGAATTGCACACGTCGGCATCTATCCTCACGGGAATTGTCGGGCTTATAATCTGCAACAAGAAATGAACGTCGAATATTACCTCCAGCAGATAGCCGAAGAAAACCCCGAAGCCGTTGCGCACGATATGGAGCAAGTAAACGCGGCCACCCAACTATCATTCTACGATGACGGATGGGAGGCGTTGAAAGACGAGTGCATCACCGAAGCAGCACGCAAAGCGATTGACCGCATCGAGATTCGCAAATACCGCGCCCGCGAAGCGCACTACAATATGGAATGAGCAAATAACATTTAACCCCTCAAAAACTATGGCAAAGAAGAACGAAACAACGAAGCCCGCCCCGATGCTATATTACGACATCGAGGTTTCGGGAATGACCTACGCGGCAATCACGCAGGCGGCGCAGTTTGTCCGCGCGTGCATTATGGGCGACCTTGCGCCCGTCGTGAACGTTGCGCTGGCGGCATATCGCCGACGCACGGGTGAGGATGCGCCCGCCGACATTGAGCATAACATCCGCGAATGTGCGCGAGGGCTGGCCGCGTGGGGCTGGAACAAGCCCGTTGAGCAGCCCGCCGAAACGGAGGCCGCGCAGATATTCCGCGACATCGAGAACGTACTGACAACGCAGGAACTTATCCTGCAAGGCAAACCCGCGCCCGAACCGATGGAACACCACGCCGCAAACGTACCGCTTCCCCGCGTGCGTTGCGCATACCAATCGACGCAGGCGCGGGTCAAGCAACTGCGCATTTTTGCACCGACAATCACGAATCACAAACCCCGTTAAACGTATGGAAAGAATATACATTGAATTATTGCAGGGCGGGCGACTGCCCGAAAGAAAGACCGACGGCGCGATAGGTTACGACCTCTATGTACCGCAGGACACCAAGATTTTCAAAGGGCGCAACGTCGTGCCGATGGGCTTCAAGATGGACATTACCGACCCCGAAATCGCTGGCATAATGAAAGGCCGCAGCGGGTTTGAGGCGAAAGGCATTGAGGGCTACGAAATGGCGTGGGATGGCAACCCCTACGGCGAGGCACGGCGTTTCGATGCTGACGTGCTGGACGGCACGCTTGACCCCGACTATAAAAAGGAAATCGGGTGCATCGTCAAGTCAAACGAACTCGCGCCGTTCATCATCAAGGCAGGCACAAGGATAGCGCAACTTCTATTCGTGCGCGTGGCATTGCCCGAAGTCACCGAGGTAAAGCACATCAAGGGCAACGGGCGCGACGGGTTCGGTTCAACGGGAACAATCACCAACAAATAAACACAAAGCAATGGAAAAACCTTTATATGGCTTTGTAACCTATCCGCAGGGCGTGGCACACGTCACGCTGGCATTTCGCAACGCGGGCGACCTTTCAAAAGCATTCAGCATCGACACCATCGACGCGCATAGCAACGCGATAGGCACGATTGTAAAGCGTTACGCGACGGGATGCAAATTGCCCCAGCGCATTTGCACCGACACAAAGAATTTCGTCGTATTCACCTTTGATGGCTTCGCCGAGGACAAGTTCGGAAACGTGCGCGCCTACTACAAGTTTACGACCGACGTAAACCTGCGCACGGATGACGGCACGGCTACCCTGCAAAATTCACCAACCCCAAACAAGATGCCCAATGGTACGACTGAATGAACTCCGAATCGGCAATCACGTTTTGTGCGGTTCGATGGCCGAATATATCCCGAAAGCGGTGCGTGAGGTCGGCGCGGTGCGTCACGATGTTATGGCGACGCGCGTAGATGTTGAACACCCCGAATTTGACGAATACACGCCCGCAGAAATCGACGGGCTGGAAATCACAGGCGCAGTGCTCACGGCGCAGGGCTGGCATCAAAGCAAGTTATCGACCACGCGCTATATCTACGCCGACGCGGACAATAAAGAGCGTTTCGTGTGGGATGCCAGCACCAAAACGGCGACCATTTCAGCCGTTGAACTTATCGAGCGCACGGGTTGCATATATTTGCATCAACTTGAAAACGCAATATACGATTCAAAATCCGATTATCGTTTTTCGTTATGATACAAGGCACGATACACTACACAATCCCGCAGGGCTTGACAATCGTAAACGGGCGGGTGATGACAAAGACCGCCAAGCAGACGAAATGGCCTATCTGCCGCCTCACGTTCAACGATGCCCCTGCAAACTTGATGATTCTTTGTGTGCTGGAGGACAAGGCGAAGAACTACGCCCGCCAATTCGTCACGGAGCATATCAAGCCGAGTGCGTTCTATGCCAGCAACGCCCGCGTGAAAGCGTATGCGGATATGGTGATGGACATCGCACGCAGGCACGACAAATCATTCTGCGACCGCCTGCCATTTGACGAGCAATGCCGTTTCGCCGATCTATGCCAGCATTATGACGACTATTTGGACGGCATCATAAACGGGATGCAGCAGGCAATCAACGACCGAACGCTGGCCTGCCCGAAAGAGTTGCGCGGGCTATGGTCACACGCGGTGGCGGCGGGTTATTCATCGCTTGTCGCGGTAATCCTGCAAAACGTGTTGCGCGACGGCTACGGGTGCATATTCTCGTTGTACGGCTGCGTGGTTGACAGCATCGCGTTTAAGTATATGGCCGAGAAATGCGACGCGATAGTCACCGAGATATGGGGCGGTGAGGTCAATTTGGCGACGAATAAGTTATATGACGCGCTCGACACCGAGTTTTGCCAAAAACTCACGAACCCCGAATTTTTCTGCAAGGCCGCGCATGAAAGCGGCTTTACACAATACAACATCGAAAATTTAACCCCTAACAATTAAATTAAACACTATGGCATTTGGAAAGATTTTGGGCGTTATCACCGAGGTGATGCCCGCAGAGAGTGGAAACAAGCAGAACGGCGGCGTTTGGACGCGCCAGCAGTTTGTCGTGAAAAAGATTGAGGAAAGCGAGTATGAGCATTTCGTTGCGCTGACGCTTTCGGGCGAGGCCATCCAAAAGGTCGCCCCGCAGGTCGGCAAGGTCGGATGGTTTCTCTACGACGTTGAAAGCAACAAGAGCAACGAGGGTCGATGGTTCACCACCGCCAAGTGCATCCGCTTCGACGAGGTGACGATGCCCGCAGGCGCACCCCAGCCCCAGCAGGCCAACGCCGCGCCCGCGTACCATCAGCCAGCACCCGTTCAGCAGGGCGGTTATCAGCAGCCCGCGCCCGCGTATGGCGGCGGCTATCCCCAGCAGGGCGGCGGCTACAACCCCAACGAACCCGCGTTTTAACCCGTGAACAATGGCGACGATACAAAAGACGGAGAAACGATGCCCGCGATGCGGGCGCGTTCTCCCTGCCGCCGAGTTCGGGCGCAGCGCATACACCACCGACGGGCTTTTCGTGTACTGCAAAGAGTGCTGGCGGGCGTATCAATCCGAATACTACGCGGCACACCCGCGCAGGAAGCACCCCGCCGATTATGTGCCGTTGTCACGGCGCACCCGTGAGGAAGTGCTGGCGCACCGACGCGAATTGCGACGCAGGCGGGAACAACTACTAAAAGCAAAAACCACAAAAACCGATAAAGCATTATGATGGAGATAGACGAAAAACTGATAAATGAAATTATCGACAAATATACCGCCAAACGTAACGAAGCGGGGCAAGGCACGGATTCGTTTTTTGAGTATTGTCGCATTGCCGACGGGTTGAAAGAACTATTGCGGCTGCGTGCCGAAAACAAGACGCTAAACGAGCAGCGCGAATTCGCCGTAGCAAAAGCGCGATGGTCGCGCGATAACACCCAGCGCGTTATCGATGCAAGCAATGAGCGACTGACCCGCGCACACGGCATCTTGGAGGGCGTGAAAGGAATGTTGCAGGCGCAGGACGGGGCAACTCATCGCCAGCGCGATTTCTACGCCAACGCCATCGTAAAAATGATTGACAACACCAAATATGGCATCCAACCCATCAAGTTCGACGAGGAAGATTTGCCGTTTTGATATATACTAATTAGCACCCTAAAGCAGTAAGGTCTATGAGAATGACCCACGCATCAGTATTTAGCGGCATAGGAGGCCCAGAGGTGGCCGCTTCTATGCTTGGATGGGAAAACCTATTCCATTGCGAAATAAACCCATTCGGCAAAGCCGTACTTGATTATTGGTATCCCAACGCAAAAAGTTATGATGACATCACAAAAACCGATTTTAGAGAGTGGCGCGGACGAATCCACGTTCTCACTGGAGGATTCCCCTGTCAGCCGTTCAGTTACGCCGGGAAGCGAAAAGGCGCGGATGATGACCGCTACCTCTGGCCGCATATGTTCCGCTGCATTGACGAAATCCGACCCGATTGGGTTGTTGCTGAAAATGTTGCTGGAATCCTCACGATGGTCGAGCAGGGCGAGGTTTCTTCGATGGCAAATCAAGCAACTCTATTCGACGAAGCTGACGACATTCGAGGAATTTACCAACTGCGAGAGACCTTTACCATGCAACGAATCTGCGACGACCTTACGAGTCACGGATATTCCGTCCAACCGATACTTATTCCAGCTTGTGCCGTTGGAGCCCCCCACCGAAGAGACAGGGTGTTCATCATCGGGAGAAGAATTACTACCGACACCCGTAGTGGTGGACAATCCACACCCGAACAGCAAGGTGAACGAGCAGGGCAGACGATACAACGAGAAAGCCGAGAGCAGTCATTTAATGGGGCTTGCGGATTTGGCTCATCATCAACTCCTACCGACACCGATGGTCTTGGAAGTACACCACAAGGAACGAGTGCAACAAGCAATCGACAATGGGCAGACCAATTTCTGCACGCGCTTGGAGAACGGCAAGGAACAGCATCCGAGCGGTCTGATGGACTTCCTACAATTTCACGGGATGCTACCGACACCGACCGCGATAGAGGGAGTGAAATACACGAACACATGGAACCCGAACAGCCAAATGGGTCAAAGCCTTTCAGCGATGGCGGGGAGCGGAATGTTGCAGACACCATTCGATTGGAAACTGAACGGAGGGTTGCTACCGACACCGAGAACGATGGAAGTCGTGGAGAAACCCGAAGCGCAGGCGAATCGTCTGAAAGACCGCACGGGCAATCAGATGAACAACATTCAGTCGGCTGCTGCTTTTGGCATGTTGGACCCGATGACCCCCGATTCGCTGAAAACGGCATCGCAGGACAAGAACGCTGGCAAAACTTCCCGTCTGTCTCCCCTGTTCACCGAGGAAATGATGGGCTTCCCTTTGATGTGGACCGCCTTACCCTTTCTTTCGGAAAGTGGCGCA
>Ga0326512_10001103_pt1 | contig 21777 bp, 36 predicted proteins | sample 1_2617_0518_D_FD_203652 | JGI IMG/M metagenome (GOLD analysis project Ga0326512, IMG submission 203652) | Bovine rumen microbial communities from UC Davis, California, United States - 1_2617_0518 | ecosystem: Host-associated > Mammals > Digestive system > Stomach > Rumen | place: USA... | reverse complement strand
CGACCATCTTCATCCTCAACAATATATTTATCAATACTACCATCACTATTAAGCTTCTGAACAAAATCGGTAACTTCTTTATTAGTTTCAAGTCTAATCTTAGTTCTCGTCATTTTTTTATCTCCTTTTATTTAGTCATTGAATTCTTCTAATCTATCCATAACATCTTTATATTTTTTATAGAACCTACGCAGTTCAACAATCATATCTTCTGTGTTCATATAACTCCCCACTCGCCAGTAAATCGGTCATAGCGGTCATGCGATATTCTCCCATACTTATCTTCGACTATCCTACTCATAAATTGCTCTTCTGGACGATTGAAATAATAGAACGCTGTTTCCTCATCATTTGTTTTATAATCAACGACTAATCCAGAAGCGGTGGCCCATGTATCGAAATGTCCAATTTCGTAGCACAAAATACTACGACCACAAGATTCTAAAAATTTTCTGCTCTCTTTTGCTTTACTCACAGCGATAGTCATAACGGCATCAACATTAGCGGTGTCTTTAGTGACGGTATTAAGGGCTTCGATCGCTTCTCGATATGCCAGACAACGATCTAAGTCCGTACTACCATGAGAATGATTTACAAACCATTCGAGCGCTTTTTTCTGTCTTTCAATTGGTGTCATAAAAGAGTCCTCGCTCATGTTAATTCTCCTTTTAAATTTTTAGTCTTTTAGTTCTATAGGTTCGAGTTATCAGTGGTCAAACCCAGAGTAAGCACCACATTGGCAGTCCCGGCAAGGTTCGAACTTACACCGGCGGGGTCAAAGCCCGACGTGCTACCATTACACCACGGGACTATATACTAGACACATAATATTCTTCCGTCCTACCTATTGGACAATACGCAAAATTAATGGCTTGCATAATCGGATTTGAACCGATAACATAAAGATTGTATCTTTAAAGTTGCTGTGTGTGTCTTATGGTCGGAGAGGCGGGACTCGAACCCACGGCATCGTGATCCCAAATCACGCATTCTACCAGCTGAATTACTCCCCGAAATTTATTTTTTATTTATTTCTTAACTTTATGTATATATTATATCAAATTTTTTTTAAATTTTCAAGTAAAAGATTTTTTATTTAAATTACAAGACTCTTTTTGAATTATAGTTTAACAGACTATTCCAATAAAAATTGCTGTTTGAGTCTTTAATACTTATAGTGCGTTTAGCTTCACTAGTGGTGCGCAATACAGGACTTGAACCTGTGACCCCATGCTTGTAAGGCATGTGCTCTAACCAGCTGAGCTAATCGCGCAGAATGAGGGCGATTTATCGCCCGAACAAGGCACAAAGAAACTTACCTGTTAATAAGACTAAATCTCCGGTGTTTCTCTTGTTAGAGAAATAATCTAGTTTATTAATCGTCATTAGAAGAAACCACACTTCTAAAATTGTTTTTATATATTTTAATTCTAAAAATTTACAAATATAATGGTTGCTGTATATGCCTTTATTTATTCTATATAAATATTATATAATATTTTTTTAAAAATGTCAATTAAAGATGTCTCTGTCTATGGCAATCTTCACAAAGCATTACACCATTATCTAATTCTGTACGACCACCATTATACCAAGGAATAATATGATGAGCATGCATTTTATCTTTAGGAAAGTGCTTTCCACAATCAGGGCAAATACCATTCTGATCATTATACATCTTCATTCGCTGATAATCATTAAATGCCCGCTGCTTTAAAAGATTTTCATTTCGTGTAATACAATATTCACAAATTTTAGCAACAGAAACATCCAATTCTTTATTAGCTTTAGCACCAATCAATTCATTAAATTTTTCTACCATTTCATCAGGGTCAAAATCATTATCACAATATTCATTATAAAAATAACCCCACTGGACAGTTTTAAAACCTTTATCTACATTTTCTCCAAAAGGAAAGATTTCTTCCACCCAATTAATTACATTATTAAAATATTCCCAAAGATCAGAAGCATCATCATCATAATAATGCTCTTCCATATAACTACAAATATCTTCTTCTTCTTTGCTATTAACACGCCAAGAGATAACCTGTTCAAGAATTTCTTGACGATTTGCATTTTTATTAGTATATTTATCACCAATTCTTTCAGCAGAACATTTTGCTGAAGAACTAGGATTTGCACGACTAAAATATCGCTTAGCATCATTTAACCAAGGACTGGCAAAACTTGCATTTCGCAGTTCCTGCGGGTATAATTTTTCACCAGCAATATTAATAGTTTTAAACCATTCAAGCTGTTCAGCCTTTGTGCCTTTACAAATATATACTTCAAGAGGATAATTCATAAAAGCATTATACATTTCAGGATTAATACGTTTAATATTTGCCAAATAAGTAATTTTTTCATCATTAAACCATTTTGCCTTAAAACTAGAAATACCATCAACAAAATTGCACAAACTAATAGTTCTCTGCTGTCCGTCAAGACAGTCATAAGTGCCGTCCCCATTATCAACCCAGTACATAATATTAAGAGGAAAACCTTTTAAAGCAGTATCAATAACTGCATTTTCCTGCTTCTTATCATAAACAAAGGAACGCTGAAATGCTGGTCGTACACAAAGTTTTCCGCCATACGCATATACACCATTTTCAATATTTTCATCAGTATCATTGGTATAACCGTTAGCGAGCTCAGCAATAGTAATAGTCGTTTTTGTAATATTCATTATAAAAATACCTTTCTGTAAGAACTTTTTTTATTTTTTTCTTTATCTTACATATATATTATATAATATTTTTTTTAAAAAATCAATAAAAAAATCGGTAATTTTTTATTAAAAGAATTATTAATCTTTTATTTTACTTTTTGGATAATAACACGACGATATTTATTTTTTCCATTAAGAGCAGGGCCACGTCCATACCATTTATTAGAATCAGGACCATCAAGCCAAATGATTTTAAACTGATTCGGATTATAATTATCTAAAAATGTGATAGGAACTCCCATCAATCCATTATAATCTTTAGGAATATCTTTTAATCTATCTACATTAATAATATCAAAATCATCATATTTTAGATAAGTATTAGGATTATATTCTTTAACAAGAATCATTTCTTCATCTCGTTTTACTGTATGCAAATTCGTAAACCAACATACATTGCCAAATTCTTTAATGCTTCCATCGGGCTGATAAAACTTTTTTACCATATTATATCCAGTCCAAATAATATTATCTTTTAATAATGGAAAAATTTCCTTATAAGTAAAAGCATTTTGATTTCCAATAATAAGAAATTTTTTATTATTACTAATAATAGTATGAACAAATTCTCGAAAAAGACTAAAAGGAGGATTCGTAATTACAATATCACTTTCTTTTAAAATATCAATACATTCAGGACTACGAAAATCTCCATTTCCTTCTAAATCTTCCTGTAAAACATCATCATCATCAATATATCCATCACCATTTAAATCATTTTCAATCCAAATTTTATATGCTTTTCCAAACTCATCATAATGAGTTGCAATAAGTTTTTTTAAACCAAAAGCATCAAAATTATTGATAAAAAATGACCAAAATTCACTCTTTTTTTCAGCAGGATCATCACAAGGAAGATAAATAACTTTATCACGAAAATATTTACGATATTTCATTACTTCAATTTCAATATCTTCATAGCGAGTATAAAATTCATCATTTTTAGTTTTCTTTGCCAAATGAAGATTAGAATTATCGCAACCTTTTTTGTTGTCTTCAATTATAATAGAATCAATATTTTCAATTGCTTCGTAAACAATTGGAGATGTATTCTCAATTTTAATTAAATAACCATTATTTACGACTCCATTGAGAGTGGCTGCCACGATTTTTTCGCCACAGGCATCAGACAATTCTTTTGCAGTAAATTGTCCTTTTGGGAAAAACTTTTTAATCTGTAAAAAAGCATTCTTCCCCTTTTCTGTTAGTGCCATAATTATTAATGCTCCTTTTTATTTTATTTTATTTTATATTTTTGTCTTATAAGACAAATGGTGCACCCAGAGGGGTTCGAACCCGCGACCTTCGGATTAAGAGTCCGCTGCTCTACCAACTGAGCTATGGGTGCATAAAAAATATATATGTAATATCTTTTTTTTTATCTTACATATATATTATATAATATTTTTTTAAAATTTTCAACTAATTGTTATCAAGCCCGAATCAATAATATGTACAATATTATACTCACCAAATTTTTCAACTGGAACTTTTATCCCATTATTATATACATTAATTTCATTTTCATCAATAAGAATAAGTTCCATATATTCATCATTAGCAAATTCAGTATTAATATCAATATTAAAAGCAAATTTCACATCAGATGTAATCTTTTTTAAATCATCTAAAAGTGAATAATTTACATCTTTAAATTCAATAAAACGTACTAAATTTCCATCATTATCACAAATTCGATAAAGATTTGATGCTACGTCTGGAAAATATCGAGCGCGCATATCATGTTCTGTTACTGTTGGACTAGGGAAAGAATCAGCATTTGCCACTGGAACAATAAAACCCATAAGAAAAATACCAAAAACAAGCACAAGGAAAATTGAAACAATCTTTTTCAACATTTTTAAATACTCCTTTTTTTAATATTTTATGGCAGGGGAGGAGGGACTCGAACCCCCAGTCGTGATTTTGGAGACCACTGGTTTAACCAATTAACCGACTCCCCTATATAGAATTGGGGAACTTCCCCAATTTTTTTATAGTTTAAAACCAAAAAGGACTAAAAATATCATCAAAGATATCAGCCCAACGCTCATTCGGCTTTGTACGGAAACTGACATGATATGCCCCAAATTTCTCACAGAACCTTGCGAGCTCCTCATGATATGCTTTGGTTGCTTCCACCATAGCTTTACGAGCGGCTTCTACTTTATCAGCAGCAGCTTTACGATCCGCATTAACCTTTTCTTCTTTAGCTTTTACTTCAGCAAGAGCCTTTTCTTTAGCAGCCTTTTCAGCAGCTACTTTTTCATCATACTCTTTCTCAGCTTTCACACAAGCCTCAACAGTATCATACTTTAATCCAGTCTTATCACTATAAATAACCATTGTAAATTCCTCACTTTACAATACAAATTTACTCTATACCTAATCTTATATAGAGCATTGGTACGCTCGGTAGGAATTGAACCTACAATTATTCTTTAGGAGAGAATTGTTTTATCCATTAGACTACGAACGCAAGTATACGATTTAATTAAATCGTATACCTATAAATATAAGAATCAACGCTTTTATGAAGTACAACTGACTTTACTTTACGGGTTTGATAAAAAGCCTTTTGATCATCAGTCATATCTTCCAAATCAGAATTATCATACTGAATTGTTACTTTATCTGGATCAAGATGCTGGATAGTTTTTTCAGGATCATATTTTATATCGCTAGTTTTAAAAATAATAGAAAAACCAATTTCATCATTATCTTGGCACCATTCTCTACAATAATCCCTATAAAAATTAAGGCAAGCATTTCTAGCAAAAAAAACTTGACCATCCTCGAATTCAATACGAATATCATAATAAAGTACTTTATCACGAGAAATATTTAAATCTTGCACGGTCTCTTCAAGACTATAACCATTATTAATCTCAAAAGCAATGGCTCGTAAGCAATCATAAGTAAGATTACCACCAAGAGAAAAATTAATAATCTGAGGAATAAGATTTTGATATTTTAAATCAAGTTTATCTTTCATATATTCATCTACTTCTACTGCAGTAGGATTAGTAAGAGTAAAATGATAATGAAAACGTCCAGGTCTATTTAATAGATATTCATTTAAATTCCGTACTTCATTACAAGTTACTACAAAAAGTTTCTTACCACTATCTACCCCATCAAATAAACTCAACATTTCCTCTTGTGGATCACTATTATCTTTTTCACTAAAAGTCTTTTCAAATTCATCAAAAAGAATGATTACCTCTTGATCAATAGAACTAATAAAAGAAGCAATCCCAGGAGTGTAACCAGAACAAATTAAAAGAGGTAAATTATTCTCTGCGGCTTTATTAGCTAGAACTCTAGCAAATAAAGACTTACCAACACCTTTTGGGCCACTTAAAATAACACCAAAATTACGATCTGTTAAAGAGAAAGAACGAAGAATCTTATCAACTTTCTTTTCGGTATCCCCATAAATTTTAGTTTCTTTAACTTCCAAATCGTTATGATTAGTAAGAAAATAACCCATCATTTTACTAAAATTAATCATATAAGTACCAGCAGGAAGTTTATCAAATGATTCAATAGCATCATCATAGATAGTCCAATTGCCGCCAGTTTTAATTACATTCATTTTAATACTCCTTTATATTTTAAGTGGGGAGAGATGACGGTTACGCTCCGTCGCCTAGAGAGCCACAATCTCTAATGCTAACTATTACACCAATCTCTCCATAAGACGAGGAAATCCATTTCCTATTTTACTAACCCTATACCTTTCGTAGCCGCGGTGCACAAATCTACTAGTATAGGCTATCCCATGTGCTTGGTAAGTATAGTGACGATTCCTCGCTGGCACCCCGAGCAGGAGTCGAACCCACACCCTGCGGTCCGTAGCCGCATGATCTATCCGTTAAACTACCGGGGCTTACTAAAGAATTAAATTAACTTAATTCTTATTATTAGAACCTGTAAGAGAATAAGCAATATCTATCCATTCATTAAAATTACTAAAAGCACTTTTTATTCTATTCATAGTAGTGACAAAGTTAGGATCGTTTGGATCACGCCAAGTATATTTTTCTAAAATAGGTTTTATTTTCTCACAGTGTTGTTGTAAAATAATAGCATCTTCTTTTGAAATTTTATAAGGTTTATTTTCCATATATTTAATTCCTTATTTATTTTCTATAAATATTATATCAAATTTTTTTAAAATTTTCAAATATTATTTCTTTAATTCTTCAATAATTAAATCTTTAGGCAAAAATTTACGACATAGATAACAAGATCCAAAAGATACTCCATCTTGGGTTTTAGTCATAGAAATATCTTTATAATAATTAATACGTTTATCAAATCCTAAATATTGAATGTCTTTCATATAAGGAAAACGAGCCTAACCCTATAATGTTGGTATAGGCAATAACATAGCATAAGGTTTATTAAGTTCCCAAAGCCTCTTTAGCACATCATCTTTACATGAGAAAGGTGGATTGGAAATAATAATATCATAATTCTCTGGCTCATAATAAAAGAAATTTTCACCAGTATCAATATGGCTATATATCACTTTTACTTTTGGAATCTATGATAAAACTTCTACATATTTACTATTTGCCATATCAAATGGGCACCAAATCCGCAATGGATTTTCTTCAGTATATAAAACTATATGAGCAGGATCATAATTAAACAACTAATTATGAATTTTAATATAATTTTCAATATATTTTACTAATGGCTAAATCGCATATGCAGGAGTATAAACTTCATCGCTAGCTTTATCTGTTTTTGCTGTTAAATATCCTTTATTTACAGGCATAATTTTTTACTCCTTTATTTATTTTCTGTAAATATTATACCAAATTTTTTTAAAATTTTCAAATTTCTTCTTTTAATCTAGTTTTTCGCCAATAGTTTTTCATTTTATATTCTTTATCTTCTGTGACTTCTTTAATAACTAGTTCTGGCCAAGGAAATTCATATGCTTCTGCCTCTAATTCATTATTAAATTCTACTTCAGCATAAAACCAATCATTATCCACACATGACATTTCTACTGGTTTTCCATCAAATTGAAAAACATAAAAATCTTTTATAATTGCAGGATAAGATACTGTCTTTTTTAATTCATCATACTCACGAGCTTTTAGCTCTTTTTCAATTTCAATTCTACTAAGACTACCACCACTTTTATAAGTAAACTTATAAGGAGAAATTGTTTTACCTTTATGGTTTAAAGCTGGCTCGCAATATCTTATTCTAATTTCGCAATCATCATAGGTAGCCACATAAGTTTGAAAAATATAACAATGCGTTTTATGTGGCCAATTTGGGAAACCTTTAATTAACCATTTTCTTTCAATTTCCATATTTTACCATTCTACCTTTTTATTATTATTAATAATTGATTGAGATATTATTAGCTGTTCAATATTAGGGTCTAAAGCGTCACAAGTATTAAAAATTTTTTTTAAACTATTATAAAGTTTACCATCTTGATCTTCAAATTCTATACCTTTAGGACAGTCATCTGTATAAACTACACATAGTTGCCCCTTCCAGTAATCCTGAAATTGTTTAAAAGAATTAATTTTAGTTGTATCAATACAAAAAAATCTATTAATTTCAATAAACATTAATAAATTAAACTTCCTTTCAAATCCCAAGATGAATAAAGATGATTATTCGGTCGCAGAATAGCATAACGCATCTCATTTAAATTCTTTTTGCCCATACAATCTTCGTCAACCACTACACCAATATCCATACAATCATATAAAGTAGCCCCAAAAGGTAAAATACGAATAGGAGTTCCCATTTCTTTTATAAATTTAATAATTTTAGTATAGCTCTCATTACTATAACTATGCTGAATAATCCACTTATCCTGTTCAGTATTCATTCCACTACGATATATTTTTCTAAAAGTTAGCTGGTCAACATTTCTTTCATTTGCCCACTGAAAAATATATTTAGGAGAATATGGATTAAATTCATCAGTAAGATTAAGGCAGACTCGCACATTCATATTATTAGCCTTTGCTATCCCAATCAGCTGTTCGATAGATAACTTCCTTGCAGCTTCTGGAGTTTGAATAATATCCCAATTGCGTTCCATATTAAAAGAAGCTACAGAGAGGGCAAGAGTAGATATACCCCATGCCGACAAATTTTCTATATCTCGTTCAACCATATTAGCCCCAGTAGTTTGAATAGCAATGTTATAAAAAGGCTTAGGTAACTGCCAATTAATAAATAAAAGTTTATCAATAAAAGGCATGTTTTGCTGCGGCTCAGTCGTCCCAGTAATAATCATATTATCACATCCAGCATCACGAACATATTTAATACGCTCAATATAAGATTGAGGAATATTCGTAGCACTAACGATTTCTTTACCAAAAATGTGTTCATCTGCTCGCATTCTTGAAACACAAAATTTGCAATTATTCATACAATGCCCACCACAGGGAACCATAATAGATAAAGATTGAATATTCATAATTTTTTACTCCTTTTAATATATTGGACGCCAAGGTGGGATTTGAACCCACGCCCTTTCGGGTCTGACCAGTTTTGCAGACTGCGGCCTTGAACCAGACTTGGCTACTTGGCGTTAAACATTTTCCCATTCATCATCTGAATATTGTTTAATTTCTTTTTTAGTGCGAGGTAAATTGTATTTATCACACCATTTTTTAATAGCATTTCCACTTACTTTAAACTAACGGCCTATTTCTTCAAATGAAGTAGTTCTTATTAATGCTTTTAAATCATCACGAGAAATTGGTAAATCAATTCTTTTAGCTAATCCAGCACAAATTTTACATTTTTTAGCATAATAAGATATAACTTTCCCGCAACATTCACAAGTATTCTATATTTTTGGTTGAGTCTATCGTAATGGATATATTAAATCTTGCTAAACATAAACAATTCCATTGTTAATTCTAGATACAGTACTAATACTTACATTATATTTTTTTGATATTTCAGTTATAGATAAATTAGAGTTAATTAAATTATTTCTAATATTATCAATTATTTCTTTAGGGATCTAATATACAGTAGTAATTAATTGACTATTTTTTGCTTTATTATATCCATATGGCTCATAACAATTATAATATTCAATCCAATAATGTTCTCGTTCAATTAATTTTTCCATAGAACATTCTTCAATAATTTCGTAAATAAAATTATCTTTACCGAATTCTTTTATTGCTTTATCTATTGGAGTTAAATTATTACTTGGCATTTTATGCTCGGAAAATCTTCTTTCAATTCTGACAGATTCTCCTATATATATCATACCATTTATTTTATTAGTAATTTTATAAATCCCTATCATAATATAAATCTCCTTTATTTTTTCTTTCTATTATAATAGGGATTTATTTTTAATCAATTATCTAAAATGAACCAAGAAAAAAAATTTTTTCAATAGTTCTAAAATTTTTATATTGGACCTGCTCATATTTTACGGGGAAAGCAGGATACCCGCGCCGCAATATTTGTGGAATTGGCCATATATAAGTACTTATAATATGGTTGCGAAGTATGGTACGCCCGGAGGGACTCGAACCCCCGACCAATGGATTAGAAATCCATGGCTCTATTCCAACTGAGCTACGGGCGCATAAAATACTACTTAAAAAGTAGTAATAATATCATAAGTTTTTTCAAAAATATCAGGTTTACAAGGGTAAAATTCTCCATTTACCCCTTTAATAATATAATCGCCAATATTAGCTTGATGACTTCCTTCAAGAGTATAAATGAAAAGAGCAGAAACCAAATTGGGCATACCGCAATCCATGCCGTCTTGAATTACATCTTTGTAAGCAACATCACCACAAAAATTTTGGATTTCATCCCAATTTTCTCCTGTCCATTTACACACTTCAACTTCAACAGGCTTTTTTCTAGCAATATTAATCATTATTTTTCTTCTCCATAACAAAAATTTATATATTCATCTATTGGCATTTCGTTGCAACAAGACCACATAAAAACATATGATTTTTCACAGCCACAACTAGGGCAATCTTCATATGGATATGAAAAAACAGAATGACATTCTCCACATTCATAAGAAAGATCATCATGTGTAACCCATCTATCACTTATTAAACTCATTATTCACAATTAGGACAATACCAACAAAATTTTGGTTCATATTGACCATAAATACCTTTCACTAATTTTGTACCACATTCAGGGCAATTACCAGATTTAAAATAAAAATCTTGTTGTTTTAAATCTTTTTCAGTAGGAGTAATTGTTAAAATTTTAATAGCTAAAAATGTTGAACATATTAATGTACAAACAAGAAATATAATTATAAATTTTTTCATGTATTATTATATCCTCTCATATTGTAATGAATAAATTCTTCACGCGGGATATATTCATTATGCCAACCACGTACATACTCCATCTTAGTCCCGCATTTAGGACACTTATCATAAGGATAACGATACATAGCATCACAAATACCACAGTCAAAAGCATCATACAATTCATCTACTGGAATCCATTCATTTCTTATCATTTATTTTCCTCATTTCAGCATAAATTTTATTATCATCCATTGGCAATGCAGTAAATTGAATATTCGTTTCTGCGTGGATACCAGTAGTAATAGACAATAATCTTTGTCCATTCCGTCCTGTTGCATAAACTGTATCATCTGTAATACACATATCTGCGGTTTCCGGTTTAACTTTTTGTGTAATTAACATACCATTCTTTTTAATTGTAAGAAAAAATGGTTCTTCTTTATCAAAATCTATCATACTTAAATCAAGATAAAGAGTGCCGCAATAGCTACACCGATATTGATTTAATTCTAAAGATGCGCCGCAATTACAACAATTTTTTATCCCAACGCAAATCCCTCATAATGTTTTAATTCTTTTGGTTCATCAATTTTATCATAAAAGTCAGTTTCTTTATTATATTTATAAAACCATCTTTTACCAGTATAACCAAAAAGTCCACTACAATATTCTTCAATTACGCCATAATTATAACAAGTTTCCCAAAGGTCTGTAATATTATTACTTAATGTTAAATTTGCTTCATTCCAATTATCATAGAAACCCCAGCAACGTATTCCGCCGCATGGTCCATAATCATCATATGAATTAAAGACTGTAATGAAATAATATTTTTGCATATCTATATATTTTCTCTTTTCTTTATTTTCTATATATATTATATAATATTTTTTTAAAAATTTCAAATTTATTCTTGATTTGTTAGTTATGCAATTCCATAACTATACTAAAGATTAAACGTTTCTTTTTTTCATTTTATTATAAATTTATTATATAAAATTTTTTGGAAATTGTCAAGTAAAATTTTGACAATTATAAAATTTTTTGGTAAAATAATGGCAGAAAGGAGGTAGAAAAATGGAACAAGAAATTTATGAAAAAATAGCCGTTTGGGCCAGTGAAGGTATAGAAATAAAGAAAATTAAACATAGAGAGGTAATGCTAGAAAAAATTTAGAAATTTGTTGATGTTTAAAAAAGAGAAAAGGATTATCCATCCTTTTCTCTTTTTTAATTAGTTATCGCCCCAATCGCAATCGCTAATAACAGAGCATCCACTATCATTATCACCAAGACCACAACCGCAATAGCAGCCGCCATCTCCACCGCTTCCACTTGGTCTGCACTCATTATCACAATCACTTTGACAATTTTGACAAGAAGTATTACATACATTACAGCGGTCGGCATTTATATTATAAGTTCTAATATTCTATTTTAATGTATCAATTAAATCTTTTGATATTAACTATGAACCAGTAATATTATTTTTATCTAATGCATTTAAAATTTTATTATAATCATTTAAAAAAGTTAAATTTCCTGTATTAACAGTTATTTGATTAATTTTATCCTAATTAGGATTATCTTCTGCTAATTCTCCATAATCTTTTATAGCTTGTAAAGTAGTCTATAACTAAGTCCAAATATCTTTTGTTATTAATGTCTATCCAGATACAATATTTGGCATTATAGATTCTAATTTTAAATACTCTTCATTTTGCTATACTTCTGACCCGAATAAATTTTTAAAAGATTCAACTTTACTGCCACATCCACTTCTTGTATCATGTGTCTAACAAGTTGAACAATGTCCATTATCTGCCATTAAAAACTACACCCTTCCCTATTCTAAATTATTTTTAATAAATTATCAATAATTTCTTTATCATTTAAAGAAAATAATAATTTCAATGTTAATAAAGAATTATTATAATAAATTTTCCTTAATTGACATCCAATTTCTGTTATTGAATTCATATCATTAAATAAATCTTTTGTAGTAGAAGGACAACTTAAAATATTTGTTTTACAAATTGGACAAAGTTCACAATTACTGCATTCTTCTTTTTTTATTTTTTCTTCTAATTGATTTTTATAATAAAAAGACAATAAATTATAATGTTTTTTTATATCTATTCCATTTTCATATATACTGCCAATATAAAAAATAGTTGAATGTTCCTAACTAGTTTGCTCCTAACATCCATATATAGAGCCATCCCAGCCAATTGATCCAGAATTTGTTCCTAATCCACACCGCCATATTGAACAATGTTTATTTATATTATAATAATCACTATTTTCATATAATTTAGTTATATTAAATAACCATTCATTTATTCTTCCACATCCCATAACTGGTTTTTTTTCTATAATCTATTGTAACCTATAAGAATAAATTTTTGAAAATTCATTTTTTAAAATTTCTATCTATTCTTTTGTCCAAATATGACGGCTATCTTCAATTGCTTCCCAACGTTTAAAACCTAATGATTCAGCATATAAATAATTTTCAAATAAATGATCTACTGTTGGAGCATAAATAGTAGAACGAAAACATAAATTAGGGAAATTTTTTAATAAATAAGAGATATTTTTTTCTATTAAATCAAAACTACTTTGATTACAATTTTTACAAGGTCTATTAAAATCTTGAGTTTCTTTATTTCCATCTATTGAAAGCAACAACTAAAATTTATGCTTTTTCATAAAATCAATAACTTCTTTGTTTAATAAAATACCATTAGTAGTCATCCCATAACGAAAAGAATTTGGATATTTATTTTCTATATAATCTATTATAGGAATAATAATAGAATTATAACATAGCATAGGTTCTCCACCAAAAAAATAAAAACGAATTTTTTCATCTTCTTTAGCTAGACCCATTCTTTTTTTCTTCTATAAATTTTGATATAACCAGTCAGCAGCATCTTTAGCAGTTTGTAATGTCATATAGTGTGGTTGTTGCTGAACAAAACAATAACGGCACTATAAATTACAATCATCAGTAACATTTAGCATACAATTTGTTAAATATTGAGCTGCCGCTGGATAAATAAATTGTTTATTCATTTGATACTCCTAACTTAAATTCTTTAAAATTATTCCATTTATTACAATCAATAGTCTTATAATGCGCAAAACAACTACTCATTGTAAAATTAGAAAAAATTTCATATTCGGGACAACATGGAGCGTTATAATTTTCTTTTGAAATAATCTAATAAATTAATTGTTGTTCTTCTTCATTAAAATAATTAATAGGAATTTTACAATCCATATCAATTTTATTTAAATTCATATTAATAGCAAACTAAATCATTTCAAGAAATTTATTTTTCATATTTAAATAATATTGATTTAAATCTTGTCCTTTTACTGGGTATGTAACTGCCATTCTAAATTTATGACAATTATATTTTTTAATAGCTTCTTTAAAATAATTATAATCATTAATTTCTTCACAAAGATTTATTCCTAATGTTATTTTATTTGGTAGCCAACCAATTGAATATAAAAAATCTAAATTATTATTTAACTATATCCAATTTTCTTCTGTCAAATAATCAGGATGATTATAATTAATTAATATACGCATATTATCTGGAATAAATTTAAATAAATCTTTATTTAAATTTATTCCATTTGTAAATAAAATACTTTTACTATTATTTTTATAACAAAAAGCCGAAATTTTTTCCATTATCTATTCAAACTATGGATGCAAAGTAGGCTCTCCTCCTATTATACCAGTACGAGCCTATGTTTCTGCTACATATGGTTGAATCCAATCTAATATTTTATCAAACATTTCTAATGAAATATTATTAATATTATTTTCTTTCATCATCTATTGTGCAAAGCAATAAGGACAATGTAGATTACAATATGATGTAATTGCTATATTAGGCATTTTATTCCTTCTTTTCTATATTTTTTTATATTATAACATAATTTTTTTAAATTAGCAAGTGCGCTTACCAAATTTTTTACATATTAGTCCTAAAAAATTGGTAAGCGCATCTTCTAAATCTTTTAACTATACAAATAGTTATCTTAAAAATATTTTGATAACAAATTGTATAATAAATAAAAAAGCTAGAAATTTATTCAACTTCTAGCTTTTTCTCTTTTAATACTAAATTAAGTATAATACCAATTATTAAGGCCAAGCCAGTAGCGCTAAAACTTATTGTAGTCCCGCCAACTACTAATCCACTAATACCAAGAGATAATACAGTGGAAACAATAACTAAATTCTTTTGAATATTTAAATCAGTTTTCTACAACATTTTAATACCAGAACATGCAATAAACCCATAAAGAATTATTGCGGCTCCTGCAAATACACAGCTTGGGATACTAGCGATAAATGCTTGAATTGGGGCTAAGAAGCCGAGTAAGATAAGGATAATGGCAGCTGTGCAGGTGACAAGCGTGGAAGCAACTTTACTAAATCCAACACAGGCTACTCCTTCACCGTAAGAACATATGCCTAATCCACCAATTGAAGTACCGACTACATTAGCAACTCCTTCACCGATAAAGAGTCGACCAAGTCCAGGTTCTTTGTATAAATCAACACCGATAATACCTCCTAATGCGGCATGGTCGCTTAAACATTCCATCATTGCAGAAATTGTGAAAGCAATGTACATAATTACAACTGGAAGAATTGCTGTCCAATCTATGGAAGTCCAATGTAAAAACGCAAAATCTGGAATACTAAATAATTTCAAATTAGCGAAAACACTAAAATCAATAATTTTATATATACCAGTTACAGTAAGAATAATTGCATATGTATAACCAATTAATGTGCCAAGTAAAAATGGAAGTATCTACCAAATACCTTTAGCGTAATGTGAAATAAGAGCAATTGCTAACATAGTAATTAATGCGGCACTTACACCCCACATATTAGTAACTCCATTCACCTAAACATATGTAAGGATAAATGGCATAAGATTAACACCAATAACAACTGTAACTGCCCCGATTAATGCTGGTGGGAATACTTTATAAATCTTTTCTACTGGAATTCTAGTAAATATAATTCCAAAAATAGAATAAACAATACAAGTTACTAAACCACCAATTGCTACAGCTGAATAACCTCCAGCTGCTAACGCCGCCATTACCGGTGCTACGAATGCTCCTGAACTTGAAACAAACATCGGTGATTTAAATTTTGTAGCAATTAAATATATAATAGTTGATAGTCCAGCGCCTACTAAAGCTCCTGATACTGCTACTCCGCATATATTAGCGATTAATACTGTTGCTACAAAAACTGACAAAACTAACTAAACTGAAAACATTATTAATTTATTAAATGGAAGCTTATCATTAATATTATAAATCATATTACCAATGCACTCCTTGTTTTAAATATTGTAAATCTTGTTCTTCATAATAGTTCATTAACTCTGTTCCTTTTGGAAGAGCAATTAATTTTTTTGACATAGTTTCTGGCAACTATTTTTTTAATGAAGCCATTATTGCTTCTACTTCTTTTAAATCAAAATTTTCTAAATCATAATATAATATATTATACATTCAAATAACTCCTTCATCTATAAGTTAATTATAGTTTAACATATTTTTTTGAAAAAGTCAATAAATTAGAAGCAAAAATTTCTAAAGGCAAAAAAAAATGCGCCGGACGGGCTACCCCCCCAAGACCGGCGCAAGCAAACGAATAATTATTTTAACACATCTGGATGTGATGCAAAGAAACTAAAAAACAATTTTTCATCTTCTTTATTATCACAGAATAATTCAAGTTCGTTACCATGTTCACTCAATAGAGCTCCAATAGCAACATATTTAGATAAAGCTGATTTCATATTATAGCAATCACCCGCCATAGATTTAAGATATACATTATCTTTTGTACGTTTAACTGCATTTAAAAATTCAAGAATTTCAATTTCGCTATTAAGTTTCATATCTAGGTAATAACTCCTTTAATCTTTTTATTTCGTTTTGCATTTGATCTAAATGATAATTAAGAAATTTATCTCCAATTTCTCTACGTTCTCTTAGTTCTATTAACCAAAGACAAAGCTACAAATGCTCTTGACGACATTCTTCACAAGACCAATTATCTTCATTTAATTTATCTTGAAGATGTTCTATTGCTTCATCAAGTGTCATATAAATTCTCCTTAAAAAAATATGGAGCGAGATACCAGATTCGAACTGGCCCCTTCAGCTTGGAAGGCTGACATGCTAGCCGCTAGACACCAATCCCGCATTTATTATTTTAGATGATTTAGAGGGGCTTTAGCCCCAAAAATCATCACCATACCTGCTCACTTTGATAAGCAGACATCTTACCATTATACCATTTACAAATTTTCTTTAAATAAGAAACTTGATGTTTGGTATCACAATAACAATTAAAAATTACTTTTTTACCAACTTCACCATAAACGCAATCTATACTTTTATTTTCTATCATATCTTTAATTCTACCAGGATTTACATAATAAATTTTTGGAAGTGCTAATTCACATTTCCACATAGAAACTGGTTTACGTTTAGCTTCTACTATTTTTACAATAAATACACAAATTAAATTACACATAAATGTAATTAAACACTTTTCCCATAATGGGAAATCAGCAACTGTATAAATAACTAATATGTTATTAAAAGCATTATAAATAGCACAAGCTAATGCTGCTACCCATTTACCGCCATTAACAGTCAAAATCTAACGAGTTGTTGAAAAGATTACATTTATAGCGGAGACGATAATAAAAGTTATCAATAACTTCATATTTTTCTCCTTTTATTTAATTAATAGATATTCCCTACTTTATTTTCTATTATTCCCAGTCGCCGCATTTTATATCAGGTGCTTTTTATTATTTTTGTTAGCCAGGAATTATGGAGCGAGTAGAGGGACTTGAACCCTCCCCTAAACCTTGGCAAGGTCTCATGCTAACCACTAACACCATACCCGCATATTGGAGCCAACTGTGAGACTCGAACTCACCACCTATACATTACTAGTGTATTGCTCTACCAAATGAGCTAAGTTGGCATTTAAGAGGAAAACGTTTAAACCTCTTTATTATCTATCTCCCTTATACAGACAAAGTGGCGGGATTAGTATAATTTTTTTGAAGGCTCTTTGTCATAGACACTTCATCGCTTTTTCATGGAGCTCCTACTCCGAGTCGAACGGAGATCTAAGCATTACAAGGGCCTTATAATAACCTTTATACTATAGGAGCATATATGAGGGATAAATCCTCATTTTATTTTAAATTAAAACTATTCATCAAGAAGGTAACTTCCATTTTTATTTTTTACATATATATTATATTAAAAAATTTTTAAATTGTCAATTAAATTAATGTCCGAATAAAATTTCGTTCATTTCTTCAATTGTTCTTTTTTCCTTTAAAAATTTGCGCATAATTCGCAATGAATTACAATACGTCCATTTATCTATATTTTCAGGCTTATAATAATACATATAATCATTATAAGTTCCTGCATAAAAAATTTCTTGATTATTGTAAGGTAAAAATTGAGTAATTAAATAAGGAGAATTTAATTTGCTATCTTTAAGTTTAATAATTAAATAACTATAATATTCAGGATAAGTGGTTCTATCATTTACTTTTAATTCCATTTTTCCTCCAATTCTTTTACAGTCATCCAACTATCAATAGCATCAACATCCCAATAACTCCACTCTTCACCAGCTGCTTCTGTAAATACATCTTTAAATTCATTACTATTCCACGATTTGCTTATTTGTTCTCTACGAACAGTATAAAAAAATGGAAAAGTATCTTTTAAACGAACAATAATTATCTCTCCATAAGGTGGATAAGTATTTAAATCATTAGAAATAAATTGAGTCATATTCCCTCTCAAAAATTGTTAATTCATCTTCAAATTTTTGTAAACATTCTTCACTACAAAAATAACCTTCATAATTTATTTCAGCATAACAAGTAGGATATCCACAAACACTACAAGGTTTAAATTTACTTACACACACAATTCCATTTATTTCATCTTTTAATTCAGATGGTCGCAAGTATTGGTATATATCAATATATTTCATTTATATAATCCTTAAGTTCTTTATATTTAACAACATTACTTACTTTTGGAGTATTTGCTTTCCATAGTTTAGTTAAGTCTTTAAAATCCATCCAGCTATCAATTTCATCAATTTCCCAATAAGTAAATTGTTCACCTAATGCTTCTTTAAAAACATCTCTAACTGAATTATAATCGTAATTAATAAATTCTTCTCTTTTTACAACATAATAATAATCACAATCATCATATTTTAAACAAGCAAGAACTGGTTCATTATAAGGAGGAAATGTTGTTAAATCATTTTTTATTAATTTATGAACCATTAATTATTCTCCTACAATAATATAGATTTTATTTTTGCCCCATTTAATCCAAAGACAATCTAATTTATCAAGAGCAATCCAAAATTCGGGTTTATTTCTTTTTACTTCACTTTTGGATTTAACAATACCAGCATCTACTAAAAGAGTAGGAAGGAATCTTTCTTCTGTAAACATAGTATATTCTTTATCATTCTTTTTAAAATCTTCTTTATTGTAAGAAATTAGGCTCCAAGGTTCCACTAATGGTTTTCCTATTACTATATTTTGAATCATTTTAATCAATCCTTAAAGGACAATTTTCTGGGACTTCAGGCATTTCACTTGGCCATTCAATATAACCTGCTATTTTATTTCCTGTTAATATACAATAATAATCACTAGCATATCCACTATGTGGGGTTCTTTCAGTTTTATGCTTAGGACATTCAGAACAATCTTTAATTTGCATTTGAATAGTTGTCATATGGAACACTCCTTTTCTTTTGGCGACCGGCCTCCGACTTGAACGGAGACAGGGCTCATCACCCTTACTGGCGGTTTTCTAGACCGCTGCCTTACCATTAGGCTTAGCCGGCCATATTGGCGACAGCGGCAGGATTCGAACCCGCATAGACCTCGCGACCTACTCTCTGATTTCAAGTCAGGGCTGTTACCATTACAGTACGCTGCCATAATAAGAGATAAATTACATTTTATCTCTATTGGTATGCCTTTCTACGATTAAGGCTCACGGTTTTCTCGGATTTATCTTTAATCAAATCAAATAGGATTTTCCGTTTCCTTTTTCGCTTAAACCTTGCTACTTTAATGGCGATGCTCCCCAGACTTGAACTGGGACAGCCGGAAAAACCGACTTACTCGATGCTTAGCAGGCATCTGCCTTACCGATTAGGCTTAGAGCACCAAATAATAATAAAAATATGAGGTAAGAAAAACACAACCAAACAAAATAACTTTGGCTCGGGATGTAAAAGAAACCTCATAGTAAATCTTCTTTTATTTCCCATACATTTAAATATATGAGAAAAGGTAGTGTATTTCCTCACCAGCCATATTCACCTTCAAATGCCGAGCCTTTCAGCTATCGCATTTAATTATATGGTTCCCTCTTAGTGAGTCTTTTAAAATCTTACGCCTCCAGAAGGGCTGTTTAGAAACGACTTTAAATGCGTTCTGGATATTTGGTTAAGATAACCATAAATCTCTATCACAAATCCAAGGTTAGTTTTTAGGATTAGTTTATCCACTTGCTTTCGTTGTCTTTTTATTAAAGTGTGCTGCTAAATGACTAAGCCCTCTACAAGACTAGGGTAGGTTAGTGGGAATCCATCCTTTCCGTACACTGGCACTTTTTGAGGGTAGTGTCAACCATAGTAGCAAGGGTGAGAATTGAACTCACGTCACGAAATTTATGAGACCTCGTCGGTAAACCAACAACCTCCCTGCCATTTGGGAGCAGAGGCAGGTAACGCTCCTGCGGAGTCCTGGTTATGAGCCAGGATGGAAGACTTCTTCGCTCTGCGATATTAAGCCTTTTAAGGTCTTGCTTAGGACCTCAAACAGCCAATTGGGCTATCCTCGCTGGAGTTTTTGATATTACTATTACGTTTCATCATCTGTTATCTCCTTTGCGATTTTTATTAAAGGTTCATATAGCTAGTATTTTGTCCTCGTATCAACCTCTAAAGACGAGTTCTATCCGAATCCGCGCGCTCCCTAGCTAGGCTCGGCCACTCCATAATGAGCTACGAGATTGTGGTTCCCGATTAACCAACCAAGATATTTACTGTCGCTTGGGCGACCTATGAGCGAAGGTTGGATTTGAACCAACGATTTCCTGTTTGATACCACAGGCGAGGACGACCAAACTCCTCTACTTCGTTATATAAAGCTGCGTGCTCCCATTACACTAATTAACTGGTATTACACGTACTGACCGTGTCTTCAGCTCTTGTGGTGATGCCACCGGGGATTGAACCCGGAATCTCCACCTTGAAGGGGTGGCGTGTTCGCCAATTCCACTATGGCACCATATAAGCTGATTAACTTATATCCCGCACTACCAGCTCTTGCGGCCATACTGTAAGAAAAGTAGTGAATTATTCTTACAGCGCCCCATTAGACTTACAAAAATTTTATTCCACTACAAAATAAAATTTTAACACTAATCTCTGGAATTTCTTCTGTGTGTTATTCCAACTTTACACCACTCACCAAACGGTAAGACAGGTCTTGAACCCGCATCTCATTCAATCAGGGCTATACATGCTTATAATTTTAATGAGCTAAGCGAAACTCATTATTAAGTTTTTATAGTGGTTATCCTAATC
>Ga0326512_10001102_pt1 | contig 21798 bp, 26 predicted proteins | sample 1_2617_0518_D_FD_203652 | JGI IMG/M metagenome (GOLD analysis project Ga0326512, IMG submission 203652) | Bovine rumen microbial communities from UC Davis, California, United States - 1_2617_0518 | ecosystem: Host-associated > Mammals > Digestive system > Stomach > Rumen | place: USA... | reverse complement strand
TTGCATAATAATGTGCCAATTTGCCACATTTAACTTTAAAAAAATATTTCTGCAGCCGAGTAAGTTGAGCCTGTGTTTTCATTCACAATTTCAACAAACTTGTTCATTTCTGAAAGCTTCCAGTCTGCATTTCCATTTTCCTTTAAGATATATGCTGAACGAGATAAGCCTAAAGCCTTAGCCATTTCTTCTTGAGAAATCTTTGCGCCAACCCTAAAGGACTTTACCTTATTAAATGTTTCCATTGGACTACCCCCTTTCAATAGTTCTTCAATATTAGGTCTCCATATCTCTAAAGAGCCTTTCGGTGTTTCAATTCTTACTCTATCTTTCGACATCAACTAAATTGGCTGTGATGCCTAACTTCTTCCAGGTATCAAGAATATCATTCAATATGTTAATAGGAGTTTCTCCCTTAACTATTGTGTTACGCTCGAAACCGTTAGAGTAAGTTAATCTATAAACTAACTTCATAGCCTAACCCCCTTTTATATTTGTGCTTATTTGCCACATTTCAACAATAGTGTAATTCTAATGTGGCAGAATGTCAAGAAAAAAATACAAAAAGTTTAAAATTTTAGTCATATTGCCACAAAATAAAGACTTTTTGACACAAAACTATATAATAAAAATTGAATATGGGAAGTGAAATTTTAATGAATAAACTAAAACAATTAAGAGAGGAAAGGAGACTAACTCAAGAAAAACTCTCTAATGCTGTAGGTATAGACAGAACTACTATATCAAAAGTGGAATCTGGAGAAAGAGAGTTGACTCTTGACCACTTGCAAAGGTTGTCTAAATATTTTGAAGTTTCTTATGATTATTTATTGGGGAAATCACAAGAACGAAAGAATAAATACACAGTTACCGAAGTGTCAAACTCTGGTATCACTAAAGTTCAAATGGAGTTTTTAAAAAGGATTGAAGATTTAAACGTTAAGGATATGGAACAAGTATTTGATTACATAGACTTTTTAAAACATAAAGGAGAAAACAATAAATGAGAAATACAATTAATTTATACTGCTTGAAATATAAGATTACGCCTGATGAGTTGGCTCTTAAGCTTGGTATATCTAAACAAAAGGTTTCTGAAATACTAAAAGAGACTTGCGTAGTACCTGCAGACTTGGTGCAAGAACTATGCCAAATTTTTAATTGTGAGCCAAAGGATCTAATTTTATAATGCCAGTCTATGAGTACATCGTTTCTGTTAAACTGGGGAACGGTAAATCAAGAAAAGAGAAACGCTATAAGTTCGACTATAAGAAAGTAGTAGATGGAATTAAGCACCATAGAAGACAACAAGGTTTTTATTCTCGTGATGAGGCTTCACTAGCCGAATTCAATGACAAACAAGAACTACAGCATCCTACTACTCAAGACGAAAAAAAAGAGGCTATCCAAATGAATAGCCTTTTTGATGCTTTTATTGAAAGCCAAAGAACTAAAGTCAAACCTACTACAATAGCCGATTATGAGTTCATATTTGGCAAGTATTTCGATTTTTTTGAAAAAAGATATATTCATACGATTGCATCTAAAGAACTTAATAAATGGAAAAATGACTTTATTAGCAAAGGGTTTACTGAACGTCATACCAATAAAGTTATATCTCTCATGAGAAAGTTAATAGACTATGCTATAAAAAAGGAGTATCAAGTAAACTCAAAGCTACTTGATGAGCTAGAACCTGTCAAGTTCTTTAAGACTGAAAAAGAAAGAATTGCTTGGAGTCAAGAAGAGGTTAGTAAGTTCTTTTCTTCTTTTGATACATCTAGCGACAGAGACTTAACTTATTATTGGTATTTTAAACTATTGTTAGATTCCACAATGAGACCTAATGAATTTAGATGCCTACAGAAAAAAGACATTGTAGGTCAATATTTAAGGGTAAATAAGACTTGCAGCAATAAGCTAAAGGGTAAAGGATTAGTCATTCAACAACCAAAGACTCCAAAATCTATAAGGCAAGTCATGATGCCACAAGATGACATTGAATACTTAAATGATAGAGTTAAAGACTACCAGGATGATGACTTTATCTTTGGCAAAGAAAATGTGTTTGCTGAAACTACCCTAAGACGAGAACTAGACAAGCACATAGCCTTATCAGGAGTAAGGCACATATCAGCTTATAACTTTAGGCATACATCTATTACTTTGTTACTAAAGAATGGAGTACCTTTGAACATAGTAAGCAAAAGGGCAGGTCATAGCAGTATCTCAATTACAATGAACCACTATTGGCACTTATTTAAGGGAGAGGATGAGATTGCTCTAAGTGGTATAAAATGGGGCAAAAATGACACAAAATAATAAATAGTACCCCATTAAGTACCCAATTCTCAATATAGAAAAAGAAAAAATGGCTTAGTTAAGCCATTTATTTTTTATTGGCGTCGACGGAGGGATTCGATTACATATTTTTTTATTTTCTTTTAATTCTTTTTAAAAGCTTATGGAAAACAGACATTTTACAAGCAATTTAAGTAAATATCAGACACCAAGTTTATTAAATTCTTTTAAAATCTTTTAATTTCTTTTAAATCCTTATGCAAAAAGTACCCAACTTTGTACCCAAAAGAAAAAAGGGAGCAATTAAGCTCCCTCTTCATCCTTATTATTCATATTGTCTATAGCTTCTTTCTCTGCTTCCTGCTCTAACCTTTGAAGCCAAATTGTGAGATTATCCTTTTTCTCTGGTTCTTTCCAGAAGATGTACTGCTTCAATATTCTATTTCTGTTGCAATAAGGAATTACTTCCTCATCGTTTACTGTTGTAAAAGCTTTAGTTACTCCTGTAAAGAACTGCCAACATAAAAATACTAAATCCATAAGCATTGAAATCCAAATGGCTAATGGATCATAACTATCCAACTTGTCGAAGCCTGTAGCTTGCCAAATAGATTGAGAGATAGTCAAGAATATAATTCCAGTAGTTAAAGAGATAGCGATAGCAGTCTTTGCTTTAGATGTTAGCTGCCACTTATTATCTTTGGAAGCATTCACTGGAATATCAAAGATGTCAGGATTTACTTGTTCATAGTGCTTTATAGTTAAGCAGTCTTTATTTTTATCAATCCATTCATCAGTAAGTTCTAGTTCTAGTTCTTCACGCTCAATGCAATATTTATTTAGTTGTCTGTCAGGGTTATCTATCTTGAAGTATAAAGCCTTGTCATATGGCTTTGCCTTTTCTGTTAATTTTACAAGTTTGTTTTTAATATGTTTTTTCCAAGCTTCAATCTTGATGCTTGGGTTAAGGATTGTTTCTACATAGTAAGGGAAATCATTCCCTTTTAATTTCATAAATTTATCATTGATATTTTTTTGTTTTACTAAATTCTTATTTGTTCTTCTTGCTACATCCATAAAGGTTAATAAAGCTACTGCCTTAATAGCAAGAAATAGGATTACTTTTGTACTTACTTTTACCCAATGAGCTGGGTCTGCTAGTTTGTCTATGCTCCACGTTAGAGTCGCAAAGTTAAAGCATCCTTCAAACCCGAAGATTGCGACCATAATAATGGCAGCCACCATATTTTTTATGATGGCTGTCTTATGGAACAAGACTTTATCAATTAAGTCTTGTGTTGTATTCATAGCTTATTAAACTACTCCTTCTCTTTTTTTCTTTTCTTTATCTAACTTAGCACCCTGTCTAATATCCCATTCAGCATCAATAAACTTGATAAATAGGTTATTCCAAAGGGCACCTACTAGAAAGTAAACCAAGCAAAGTTTAGATGTTTGAAATGCTAAGTGTATATCATCCTTTACTGCAAATAGTGCATATAAAGCAATCCCTAAAGGCATTAGGTCAAATAAACACTCAATACCAAATCTAAATCTTTGTTCCATGATGCTAATCTTTGGAAGCTTAGTAAGTGCCTTTTTAATGAAACAATAACCAGCGATACCAAAGACCACAAACACAATCAAGCCAAAGCCTGTAATGTTTCTAAAACCTGATGTCTTCTCGAAAATGTGATACTTACACATTATGGTTACTGCTGGAGCTACAATGATGAGACCAAAATAAAAGATGTAGCACAGGATGGTTACCGTCCACATCAATTTTTTGCTCCATGTTTCTATATTTTGAAAGAACATAATAATGCCCCCTCTCTTATTACTCTAAACCATTAAGCGCATCTAGAGTAGTTTCTGTTGTTTCAGTATTTGTATTAGAGTTGACCTCTTGAGCTTCTTTTAGTTTTTCATTTTCAGCATTTGCTAAGTCTGCAATTTCTTTCATTGCTTCAATTCTCTTTTGAGTGTTAGCATTTGAATTCTCGATAATTGCAGTCTTAAACTCATCAAGTGCATTCATGAAGTTATCGACTAACTTCTTTTCTTTTTCAGTCATAGCATTAGCCTCTGTAATTGCTTTTAATTTAGCTTTTACTAGAGCGATGACTAATAACACGATTGACGCACCATAAAGAGAAATAAAGCCAATAATAAACGCCCAAACACGGGATGCGTTATTTGCTAACCAAGTTGCTAAAGATTCCATTTTTAATTTCCTCCGATTTTCTTTTTTTCTTAATGTTATTTTTTTAATGTTTTAATTCTTAATAATATTATTACTTATTACTTACCATTCTCTAATTCCTGTAATTGTAGTTTAGTAAGTACATTGTTAGTCTTATAAGCCTGTAGTAAAGTATTGTACTTATTGACTAACTCATTGATTTTATTTTCTAAAATTTCGATTTTTTCGTCCTGCTTCTTGCTATCATCAAGCAAGTCTTGAACTGTGTAATTATTGCCTAAATTTAAGGCATTGGCTGGAATGTCTGCATATAAATTCTTTCTTGGATTTAAGCAGACGTGAATATAATTTCCCTCGAATTTCATTGTTATCTCCTTTCTCCCAAAAAGGGAAAGGGAGCATTGCTCCCCCTAGTTAACGGTTTTTGTAATTTTAAACTAAATTTAATAATTGTTTAGCGTAGGCTTTGGCATCCTCGCAATTTTGGTAATATTTTTATCAACCTTATTTGATTCACTAAAATTATTATAAAGTATTAGCTTCATACAATCACCTACTTAATAATTATATTTTTTAATTTTTCATAAATTAATGGTAAGTAAGATCTATTATATCCAGCTTCATTAGGATGTGTACCATCTTCAGCACCTGATGTATCAGTATATAAAAGTAATTGTTCCCTAATTCTAGGGTTTAAATTTCCATCTTCATAAACATTAACTAAAGGAATAGACCACTTAAAGCATAATAACTTAATCATATCAATATAAGATTTTTCATCTGATAAAGTTGCTGTTAAAGATGTGTTAGGTATTAAATAAATAATTAATGCACTAGGTAAATTAGTACGAATATAACCAACGAAATATTCAAAAGCATGCACAAAGGAATCTGTATAACCGTTTGTTTGCCAGTCAAAACTATCATTATAAGTTCCAAGTGTTGATTTACCTATATCATTTCTCATACCATCAAATATTACTACATCTGGATTATCTGTTAAAATATTTGAATTTAGCATAGTTTCAACTATACAAGGATAACCAGTATTTTTCTGTAAAGTTGAAGCACTAACAGCATTATTAGTATTTCTAATTTGCTGATATTTTCTTGATAATAAATCACATGGTCCTACTCCATATAGCGCTGAACCATACATGATAGAATCTCCGAATGTCATAACTTTTATTTTATCAATTTTTTCACTATTGTTAAAATAATAACCCTGTACTTCTAGATAATTTGAATTTGTTGTTACTACATATCCAGCATCTGAATTTCTAAATGTAATATGCAATGTACCTGTAAAATCTGGTGTATAAGCATAAGGTCCTGAACCATACTGCGTACCATTTAATATATTAACACCATCTTTAGAAAGCCATCTAAATCCAGGATAAATATAGTATGTTGTACCTGAAGTTACATCTATATCAAACACACAGCTTGTATTTAAATCTCTTAAATAAGTATAATATTGCTTATTTCTAAAAAATCTTTTTGCTGTAAATAATAAGTTGTCAGGTTCTAAATACTTAGTTTTTTCACTAGATAAGCCATTAAATTTATAACCCTGAATACCAGTAAAATCAGATTTAGTTGACATAATCCAGCCACTATCTTTATTAAAGAATGTTACATATAAAGTACCTGTAAAATCTGGTGTATAAGAAATTGGACCTGTTCCATCTGCTGTACCATTTAATAATACTGTACCACTTTTAGAAATATGTCTAACATTAGGATAAAAGAAATAAGTAGTACCTGATGTTACAGAAACTTCAAATACTGTTGTAGTATCTATAGTTAAATAATAAGTTGTATATAATTTTCCACGCTGAATAGCATTAGCATTAAATAGCATATTATCACTATCAGCATAACGATTAATTAAAGATGAATTTAATTTATTATAAGTAATTGATCCATCTTGCACAGTCATTGCCTGATAAACACCACCTGATACATAATTAGTACCATTCCAATAATACCAGTTTCCAGTATCGCTTCCTACATAAAGACCTTTATCTTCAGTAAAAGCTAAAATATTTGTAGATGTATCTGTTCCTGCTATGTTATTGGTTGCCAAAGAGTAGATATTGTCTGTGTACTCTTTGGATTTCTGCATTACTGCTTTTAAATTCTTTCTATATTGTGCATTCATATTTTAATATACCTCCTCAATTAAATCGTTCATTTCTGCATCTGTTAGGAATTGAGCATCTAACAAGTTATCAACCTCAGCTTCTGTATAAACTTTTATATTTTTCATAACGAAGCTGTATTCTCTATCACTACTAATGTAGCCTTGAATCTCAATCATTCCATCAGCATCAATAGGCGAATTGAAAGTACACTTATAATTATAGAAATTATTTTCAGGAGTCATATTAGGGGCTAAAATAAATGTCAAATCATTACTAGAATCATATATTCTTAACTTGACTTGCGTTCTTGTACCAATAGAATTCAAGATTTCCTGAGTAACATATCCTGTAATAGTTAATTGGTCAACAGCTAGGCTTTCAAAAGATTTCTCAATTAAAACAGTGTTCAATATTGTATCTATTTCTGTTTTTGTATAGGTAGTAGATTTATCAGCCTTTCCATTTAATAACGCATCAGTCTGAGCCTTAGTGTAACTATTACCACCATAAGCACCAACATATTCCCAAGCACTACCAGTCCAATTGTAAACGGTTGAAGCACCATCATGAGTTTCATCAGCGATTACTTGGACTTTATCGTCTTCCTCGAAGTTTGTAGTAGTAAGTGCATCAAGTGCAGATTTAGTAGCGACTATATCAACTACGTTCTGAACAGAGCTTAGGTTGTTTACTTGGGTTTGTAAGGCAGATACATCTGATGTCAAAGCAAACGTACCAGTCTTGTTAGGTAATGTATAAGAATATCCTGTAGAAGTAGATGGCCCTGTTTGAGCACGTCTATAAATACTGCCCTCGTTGTATTCAGTAAAGTTACTTTGATTTGAAGAACTCTGTGCTCTAAAGTATCCTGTACTACCATAAGAACTTTGACCGCCAGTACTCTGAATAATTGCAGCACCATTAATGCCAATATTATTGTCTCCGTAAATAGTTAACTTTTTAACATTGAAGTTTTGACTTCCACTACCTGCCACATTAGCCTTTGTACTGGATAAATAACTTATTGAACTACTTAAGTTTCTACCCTGTTTAGCACTTAACACTTTAGTTGCATCATTTGTAGATAAGTCATCAGCAATGTCTGCTTGAGTAACTACTAATGAGTCATTAGCCTTTACTCCCTCGCTGTCTACTTCAAGAGAGGCTTCTGCAGTCTTAATCTTAACGCTCTTCTTTGTATCATCGTTTGAATCTGTTTCAAAGCCAAACCAAGTATTTGGATTATCTAACGGATTAATATGTCCTTTAGGTGTAAAAGCAAAACCTGGTCTAAACAATATGATTGGGTCAATTCCAAAACTTGCATATCCTTTAGAAGTGTATCCATCTGCATATCTACAAGCTGGGATAATTTGAATATCTGGTTTTGTTCCATTACTTGAATTAATACCAGCTCCCAAACCTGTTGTATTATCACTGTTATTGCCTCTTACATCCTCATTTAATTGTGTAAATGGTTTGTAGCTTGTTCTTGAACTCCAAGCATCATCGCCCAAACGAGGCAAATAATAATCTTTATGAATATAACTTTCACTACCTAAAGTATTAAAATACCACTCAGTTTTTACATTAGTATTATTACTAGGATAAGCAGTATTATATTTGATAGAGCCTAAATTGATTTTAGAAGCTGTAATCTCTTGGCTAGAGTTATTCAATTTAGCATAAGTAGTTGCAGCATTTGCTTGTGTCAAATAAGTATTTAAGGCAGTCTCTAATAAGTCTTTGTAAGACTCTAACACATCTGTACTTGTTTGGTCTGTATCTAGGATTAGAATATCATTATTGACTGCTACGCTCTTCCTAACGTCAAACTGAATGATTGAGCTATTCTTCTTGATAAGTGTTGCATTGCCATCAACTCCATAAACGAATTGAAAGCTAATTGCTACCTTACCAGGATAAGATACTACGCTTTGATGTAGTGTAGCTTTAAATAAAGCATAGCCTGTTTCTATGGCGGGATCTGTGGATGAGTAAACCATGCCAAATGCCCCAACCTTTCTAGAACTGGGTAATAAAGCTGCGTATGATACTGCGAAAGTATCAGCAGCCTCTACTACTTCTTCAGGAACATAGACTTTAAGTATGTTATAGCCTACGCTATCCTGAGTTAATTCTTCTGCATCGATGTTGTCGATTGTAAAATCATCTTTTAGAAAAACTTTCATTTTGTCCTCCTATTTATTAATTAGTTAATGTTAAACGAACTGTGAAGCTTAGTTGTTCTCTAGCATCTTTGTAGATGTAAACACCACTAAAGGCTTTAACTACTGTTTCAGATGCGTTTGTGTAAGGTAATAAGAAAGACCCATCAACGCTTAACTCAGGAAGTGTTACGATGCTGCAGAATACATATTCAGCCTCATTACTATTATCTACGTAAGGAGCATCATCTAACTCGTAATTATTGCTTGTGTGAGTTGCTGCTGGATTTCTATACACGTCAAACGCATAGAAGTCTTTAGCCTTACAATAAAGCACAACAGTATTTCCAACCTTTGCAACACTAGCACGTTTATATAAAAATTGGTAGTTTGTGCTACCTATTGTCTTAGAGCATAAGTTATTATCATTATGGTCTAAAAACTTAAATTTGAAGTAATAAGCCTTACTCTCATCAAAGGATGAACTTGATAATCCATCCTCGAATAAGATAGGTCTAGTTATTATGTTATTAGTTGGGTTATATGTAGCAGTGAACTGTGATGCTACACCGATACAATCAGCTTTCTTATTGTAGTTTGCTACTAGGTTAAATACTGAAAGTCTCTTAACTCCTGTTATAGTAGTAATTACACTTGAAATGTAATATGTTTGACCGTTCATTACCATACTATATCTAGCCTTTGGTACACTTAAGCCTGTAGTGTTAACTTCAACTTGATACTCGACTCTGCCTAGTGTCTCATTTTTGGTGTGCATACCATCGATTACTCTATCGAAGTCTATTAGGTTGCTGCCATTATCATAAGAACGTCCAACAGGTTTATAACCAAGTTCATTTATTGGAGTATCGTCTTTAGTATCAATAAGCATTGGATCTGTTATGCAGTAAGCATCTACATCAAACTTATAATGTATTGGATTGTAGTCTGTAGTCTGTGCTATTCTAGCTTGAATATAACCACCAGAAATATAGTAGAATTGTCCACCACCAATGATGGTACTTGGATTAGGTGCTAATGATGTAGCTCCACTTGTTAAGATGGCTTTCATTGCGCTATCTCTTGAGTTACCAAGTATCTTGTTCCAAATATCGCCTTTGTAGTAAGAATTCAAGTTCTCGATTGTATTGCTACCTGACTGATAAACCATAAGACTAGCTTGGTATTGAGCAGGAAGTAAATCAAATCTAGACTTCTCTTGAATATAAGTCTCAATTCTAGCTTTTACAGCTGAGCAAGTGAATATAAATGAAGGATAATTATTTCCTGCATCAGATGTCTCACTTGTCATAACGAATGTATCTGAATCTCTCAACCAATTATTAGTTATCTGTTGGATGCTATCGTAAACAGGTCTAAAGTAAATATCATTCTTAACAGCACCTACTGTGTAAGTTTGTCCTAAAGTAAAATTCTGCACTCTAGACTCTTCGATATATGCTACAATTTGACCTGCTGTGCCAATAGACATATTTGCGATTGATTCTACATTGCAAGGTAATTCAATAATCGCCTCATCTGCATTTAATAGCACGTCTTTAGCTCTACAAGTTAAGTCTTTGAAATGTACTAGAGTAGTTCTATCAACAACATTTGAAGCTTCGGTCTCTAAATACTTGCAGTATGTATCAACATCTTGCGAAACAGTCTTTGCTTCAAGTCTTTCAACCAATAAATAAGTTAAACCTACATCAACTTGTCTTGGAACAAAGTCTACAGTAATTAAGTTACCATTTTCGCTCCATGACCTAACGCTTGGCTTTAATCCTGAATGATCACATATATCGATTAGGCAATCATATAGTGTACTACCAGCTTTGAAAGAGTATTCCTCTGCAGTACTACCAAAAACTGTATCATCATAAACACTTAAGCTATACCCATACTTTTGAGCCATTAGTTGGAATAGTATTTTAACTTTATCAATATCAAGTGTATTAGTACCTGTTATACTAAAGGCTTTACTTCCTACGATAAAGCACGATAATATTGCGTTTGCTTCAAGTATTTCAAACTCGTCCCTAATACTTACCTTACCGTTTCCAAAAGTTGAAATTAAAGGCTTTGTTGTTGTCTTGCACCAATAGTATTCATCATCAATCTTGCATGGAGTATATGGTGGTATATTCATTTGATAAGCACCATTATAACCACTTCCTACAACCTGAGCTGTAGTTGGAACAGTAAATGTCCTTAAGGTACTTAAAGTACTAACTGCAAAGCTATCATCTGCTCTTGATGAAATAGTGATGCTAGATTGTTCTAGGTAAGAGGTTAAGTCAACCCACGCTGTATCAATATATACTTGAAATGTCATTGTCTTAATGTCTCCTTCCTATAAGTTCTCCTGCTTGGAGTTGTTTACGTCTAGCACTTGCTCTATCCCATTTAAGCTCATACGCTGTATCTATGGCTGTTGTTGTAAGTGTTACTCCTGTAACTGCTACTGCCATAACTGGAGAAGCGTATGCCATAGCTGTGAAACTTCCAATTTGCATAGCATTATTTACTATTTGCTGATTCCTTGAATTTCCTGTGTATCTTCCAACATTTGACTGTACATAAGAAAAAGCTCTAGAGCCTAACATAGTAGCGACTGCTAAAGCCTTTTGTCTTTCTGAGTTATCTACTGCTTCATTTGTCTTTGGGATTGAATTTTGTAATGCTTGGCTTGGACTCTTTGCATCTCCGTCCGTTGTATGAACTGATGTTTGAGTTTTGCCCCCTCTTTCGTCTGTTACTGTAACTTTAAGTTCAGCCATTACAATCTACCCCCTTAAGTTATAGAATAACCTGGTCCTACAAAGATTAGAGAAGCCTTAACGCTATCAGCAGTAATTCCCATGATGGTTAGATTCTGCAGATATACGCTCTCTGACTCTGTAACGGTTGCTGTACTATTCTCTGCGAAGGTAATACCGTAATTTATTGCTAAAGTATAAAGTGTATTTAATTTCTTATAAAGCAATAAGTTAGCTACTGTTAAATCATTCTTTAATACTACAACATCGATTTTATAACTTAATCCGTAGTTATTAGGTATGCACTTCTTGGCGTTAACTCCACTAGAATTTAATTGTACAGAACCATCGAATTCTTTATTGATAGAACTACTCCAAGAAATAACACCACCAAGCGCAGAACCACCAACAGTAACTCCTACTTCAGAAGCATATAAAACACTATCTGTAATTAAGAAAGTTAAATACACGCTAACTAATGCGTAAGTAATACCCTTGAATGTACCTAAGGTATCAGCATCAGCACGATAGTTATAACCTATTTGTACTGTAGTATCTTCGAAATCTACAAACTTCTTTGTAATATCTCTTTGATATTGGCTGAACACATGCTCAATATTCGCTATTTCCTCATTAAGAATATCATTTGTCTCTTCTTGAGTACTCTTTAGAGGTATAGCAATGTTAAGAATTGCGCCTTTAGTTTCTACAACACACCCAAGTACATTACCTGTCTGTCCGTTTTGTATTTGTAATACTCCATGACATATATCAGGTGTAAGTATTGCATCCCAATCCGTTTCTAAGTTGTTATTGTATGAGATAAGATACCTCGCTCCTAACTCATTATTGAATTGATTAGCTAAAAATTCATATAAGTTCATTCAGTATCTTCCCCCTCTTCTTCATTTTCGAATTTAATATTTACTAGGTTAGCTCTCGCCCATCTGTCTATTGCTTTATTAGCCCAATGGTAATTCCTATTAGGTTTACCTGTCTTTAGGGTTTTAGCATTGTTTGTAAATGCTGCGTATTGGTCTGATGGTATGCTTCTTAAGTTAGCTGTACCATTACCAATTACAATGATCGCTTTTTTATTAGACATATAAACGGGCTGAATGCTTCCCTTCAATTGTCCAGTATCAACAGGGCATCTGTTTTTCAAAATAGTTAATAATGAATAGATTTCTTTAACGTCCATATTATTGAAGCCCTATTCTTAAATATCCTGTAAAATCATCTAAATTGCCCTTAAATCTGCCCTGCTCTGGATTATCTTTAACGTCTGAAATTGCTACGACTTTAAACTTATGACCCTTTAATCTAAGCACATCTTTATCCTTAATGTCTGTCTTTGAATTTATTTGAATAGCTCTTGTTACTTGCATCATGTTAAGTCCAGCTGCAACTTCTATATCTCTACAGTCGCTATCGTCTAATAGTTCAAACTTAAAAAGAGCATTTGTTCTTTCGTTTAAAGCCCAGTTGTAGTCTCTACTTCTATCTTCAAGATTATTTCTTCCCATAGGTACACCACCTATCAATTAAATATTACCAAGTTCCATAAAGCCTCGACTGCCTTTGGAGCATAAGGCTCTACTCCCTTAAATGAACGAGCTTGTGGGTCTCCACAATCATATGTAAAGATACATTGCTCTACGAGTGCTTTTTTTAGCGCATTTTGGCATTTTAACGCCTTACCTGTTAAATCGCTTTGCTTCATATCTTCAAAGAAATTATCAGTCCATTTAATGCCTCTGTAGTTCTTAATCAAGTTATAGATTATATCGCAACATCCTTGCATAAAATCATTGACTGCATCTTCTTTATTTTGAAAGTGAATATCATCAAGTACGCCCTCTTGGTATAGGTTATAACCTCTTGGGATTAAGTCTGTATTTGTAATGTAATCTGAATAAGTGTACATTTCTGCACCTCACTTTCATTTTTAATAAAATAAGGGGAAGTCTATAGTTAAAACTTCCCCCCTGTTTGTTTGTTATAAGTCGCTCTCGCTTCCCGATTTTTTTCCAATCAACTAAGATGCAGCAGCTACTAACTCAACGAATGCGTCTGGAGAAGTAACATCATGAGAGAATACTTCTCTACCCTTTAATAATACACCACCAACGATGTCGGCATCTGTATTACCATCAAACCAATTTGGTTCAACCTTGAAAGCATCCATTCTAGTAATATATCCTGGATGACCTGCAATCATTAAGATATTAGTTGCAGAAGCTGCACCTGCTGCAGTAGCAGTACCAGATAACTGAGCTGTAGTATAAACTTCATAACCAGCAATCATAGCAACAGCACCCTTTTCAATAATATTCTGTGCTAGGTCTCCCTGTCTAATAGCCTTATTAGAGTCTAAGATAGCAGCTAATCCTTCTGGTGCAACTAATAACCATCTACCTGATGTAGGTACACCCTTCTTTGTCTGAGTTGCATATAATGCTGTTAAAGCAGTATAAATGTCTTCACTTGCGCCTAAAGCTCTAATAGTACCAGCTTTCTGATATCTTGGGTCTGTAGAAGTATAAGTATTACCTGCCTTATCCTTACCTTCGATTGCTCTCTGTAATACTGTGATGAAGTGAGTATCTTCTGCCTTAGCTAAAGCATAAGCTGCTCTATCCATTGCATCTGCCTTATCATCATAAGGTAATGTATTTAGATCATAACCATCTAGATAAACGTTAATCATCTTATCGTTATCAATTACAGATGGAATCCAACCGTTGCTATCTGTTGTAGGTGCATTGTTGGATAATGTAGACTTGCTATAGTCTCTTACAGATAATTCAGGAGTTACTGGAATCTGAACTGCAATAGCAACAGAAGCATCTCCTCTATAGTTTGTGTTAGCTAGCGCTCTAGTAACTAATTCATTTCTTAATTTCTTTGCTACGATTTTACCGTATTCTGTCTTTCCTGTTAATGTAGGCATAATTTGTTTTCCTCTTTTCTTTCTTTAATATTTTTTGATTTTTTTTGTTGTTAGAACTTAAGTTCAGGATGTGATTCTTTATACTGTTTAAAGAAATCACTCTCTGTACCCTTTGCTTGTGGGTTAGGGTCTACTTGCTGTGTATTCTTTACTTCGAATAAATCAGCATAAGTTTCTTTTAGAGTCTTCACATCATCATCAAGTCCTGTGTAAGTCTTTTTCACATCATCATAAGTAGCTTTACTAAAATCAAGCTTACTCATTATTAGGTCAGGGTGCTTACATCCAACCCCTTTTAAGAATTCAGATTTTTTGGAGTTCTCGGCTTTTTCTAAAGTCTCTTCTTTAAACTTCTTCAAGTCTTCATAATCCTTATATCCTGCAAGTTGAGTTTTTAGAGTCTTAACCTCTTCTTCATGCTTAGAGGTTGCCTCTGTACTTGATGCTTTAGTCTTTTCTAGTTCATCCTTTAAGGACTGAACGTCTGCACCATTGGAAGCCATGATGTAATCAACGACCTCTCCTAACTTCTCTTCTTCAATACCTGCAGCCTTTAATCTGCTTCTTAAATCTTCTCTTTTCATAATTTCCTCCTACGCTTTTTCCGTGGTTGCTTCACGCTAGATTTTATTAAGTTGCGTTTCTTTTACGCCTAACCACTAAAGGCAAATAAAAAAGGACTCTATTTTTTAGAATCCTGATTGTTACTTAATTCAGCTATAGCAATAGCGACTAAGCAAAGAATGAGTAATATTTCCATATCTCACTCCTTTATTAGAATGTAACCTGAGTACGCCATTGGTACATTGGCACATTATTCGACTTACAGAAGTCTTTATACATCGCTTGGTACTTCTTAGACCTCTCTACAGCCTTTTTTCTATCTTCTAAGCCAACTAAGACTAATTCATCAGTCTTGGCTTGTCTGATACATCTTTCAAGGTATCTTTGCTTCTGAGAAATATCTCTTCGCTTTGATACTAAATTAGCACTTAAAGGAGTAGGCATGTGCATACCCTTTTCGTACTTTACGAGTCTATGCTGACAGTTATAAGAAAGGAACCCATTCTCACAAGCTGTTTTTAGTGAGTAATAAGGTTTTCCGTCAATCTTACCTATTGGTTTAACTAAAGGTTTGACTACTTCCTTACCTGGATATTCTGACATTTGACGAGACTCGACATCGAAATCAATGATAAATAACTTACCTTGCCACCAAGAACAACGCTCCGAAGCATTAGCGTGTTGTGTTGCTACTACAAAGCCTTTCTCTCCGATTCGCTTTAAATCTTCTTGTATGAGATTATATCTCACGCTTAATTCAGCACTTGAACGAATTGAAGTATGGTTGAATTCAACACTAGCACTAGCTATTTGGTTTGTCATTTCATTCATTGTATTTCTTATAGCCTCTGGATAGTTAATGTAGTATCCCTCTGAGGCTTCATCGTATTCAGTCATAAAATCTCTAAGATTTAGTTTAGATATATCCTTTACGTCCTCACTATCTCCAATAACCAACGATTGAGCATCATAACCACTTCCATCCTTACTCGATAGAGCAATCCATTTTACAGTAAGAAATTTCTTGTTTTTTTCATTTTTCTTTGCTTCCCTTTTAAAGTATTCAACTATTAAGGAATACTGCGTTAAAAACGTTTCTTGAATTCCTAGTATAGTTTCTTCAATCATAAGAGGCTCTGCATCAAGTTCTTCAAGTTCATCTCTTACTTGCTTAATTAAAGCATCGACTAAAGCTTTAACATCACGTCTTGTCATTTGAGGCACTAGCATTGCAGCATTAAGAATCTTCTTAAGCTCAACTTGTGCTTTCTCTGTTACTAAGACTATTTTCTTTCCCTGTTCTGGTGTCATAATTAACACCTACTTCCTAGAAGTTTTCGTAAGCTTGTGGAGTAGTTACAGGGTTAGCCTTTGTTTCTGCTTCAATCTCTTTATACATCTCATCAAATTCATCCTCGGACAAATCAGGGTTAGCCTGTCTTACTGCAGCTTTCTTACTAATTAATCCAGAGGTTAACTTTTGATTTATTAAAGCAATGTTCTTACTAGGGTTTAAGATTGCTTCTAAACTCCAACGAATAGTTACAGGGTTTAGTTTGAAATAAGCAGCTACATCAGCGAGTAAATGATTTATTTCCTTTTCATTTCTATTTCTTAAATCCTTTACTGTCTGTGCTGTTATATCTGTCATGGCGTTTATTTCATCATCAGTTCTTTGCCCTGTTTGAAGTAATCTAGGGTCATAATCAAGGACTGATACACCAACACAAGCGCACAGTCTAGCTTCAGCATTGTCAATTTGGCTTATCCAATCAGCACTTCTTATGTCAAACTGCACATTTTGAGGTTTACTATCCTCAGTACTTCTACTAGGGTATTTCTTGAACATTGGGTCTTTAGTAGCTCCAGTAGATACAGTACGCATCATTCTGCCACCAAGATCTAAATCCATATAAGAGTCTGGCATCTGTTCAAATTCAGGAACTAGCACTTGACCTCTTCCTATGTTCTTATCTACCTCTTTACCTGTAATGCCTGTTTCAAGTTCAACAATAGTGTCTAGAGCATCAACAAACATTGCTTCTGGAACATCACTATCCAAGAACTTTTTATTAGTACTTGACTGTCTAATGTTATAGACTCCTATACTTGGTAGGTTTAGCTCCACAGCGCTATTGAACTTAATGTTAGGGAAGTTATTCTGAATAGCCTCTGGCACTTGTTCTAGTACTGAAGTTTTAGCTTCCTTTCTTGTACTGTTTCTATAGTCTATAGCATAAACCAAGAACTCTTGATATGGTTTGATTACTTCTTTGTCTGTAGCCTTATCTTTAGTCTTTTTGTAGAATCTATGCTCACATACGACATTCTCATAATCAGACATATCAGTATTTAACTTAACGAGATAAATCCAAGCCTCAAGGACGTTATTAAGCTTATCTTTCCTAATACGATGTCTAAACAAGTTGTATGTGCTTATTTCCAAGTCTTCATCAGTCTTGTTGTAAAGCACCATGATGGATCTTCCTGTTTGTGCTGTTTCAGTAAATGTCTTACCTAGTACATCAGTAAAGTAGTTTCTATCCAACTTCTCATTGAATTTCTTTTCTTCTCCTTTACCCTGATACCACACTTTGCCGCAAGTCTTAGACACTAAAATGTTTAGTAGTCTAGGTGCTGCACCACTTCTCAATGTCTCAAGATTTAATTTAGTAAAGCCACAAGCGAATTCTGCAGCAAGTCTATTGTTAAATACTGCAAGCTGTTCTACACCTTGATACATTGGTAAGAATGCTTGAAAGTCTTGAGTCATTACTCTATCAGAAGCACCAACAAAGGCTCTAATGCTACTGGGTAAATAAGCATTGCTGCGCTCTCTACCATTATTATTCTCGTAGTCGTTTAGTGTTGCCATTTTCTCTCTCCTTTCCTTTCTCTTCTTTATTATCAAACTACACTACTTGTCTACACATATAGTAAATGTAGTAAGATGCGTACTTAAAAGCATCTATGCAGTGGTCGTTACCGTCCATTGGCTGATTCTTCTTTATATCCCAAATTTGGTTGTTAAGCTCAACAATGAACATATCATTATTGCCTAACACCTGAGTTGGATTTAGTGGGTCTCTATAACCAGCATCCACGATGTAAAAGAAATCATCCTTTCCTATGATGGACTTAACTCTTTGGGTATCTTTCAAGATGTCTTTCTTTTCAACCTTAGAGGCTCTGAATGGAGTCTTAAGGTTTATTTCATAGATTAAATCTTGAGTGATAGCTGCAGAGTCTCCATAGATGTGTACTGCATTTGTGATGTTTACACCAAACTTTGGAAGCCAGAAGTTTAACCACTTAGCTATATTGATAGCTTGTTGACTGTTAGCGTTGCTTCCCGTCTTTGGTAAATAATAAAAGGACGGCATCACAAGAAGTCGTCCTGCTGTTGTTAGTAGCGTTGTAACTAAGGCTGTCGCATCATTGTTCAAGCCTGAGTCTAATCCACAAATAACTTTACTTATAAATTCATTTGGCAACCATTTAAACTGGTCGTATTTTATGATTTTGTTATCATTGAATTCATCATAGACCAATCCCTCACTACGTCCTCTAATTCCAAGAATTTTGTTCTTGTATTGTTTACTTGAAATTGGAACTGACTCTCTAATCTGTCGCTTCTTCTCTTCGCTTAAGGCTGCATTATCATCCATTGTAAAGTACCAATGTATCCAACCTTTTTTCATTTTTTGAGAAAGGAGCTGATTGTATAGTTCTTGTGGGTAATCTTTTTCGAATTCCTTAAGAGGTCTACAATGATTGATAAATTCACTATAGATTGGGAGATTAGGGTCGTCAGGGTTAAGAGTAATCATCCAATAATCACGTCTCATTGACAACTCTCTCATGAAGTCTATATCTGCAATGTTTGCTTCATCAACTCCAACTATACCATACTGATTACCTAAGATGTCTTTCCATTTGGTCTTATCGCTATAACCAGCACAATAGATAATCTTATCGTCTTTAGGATTATTTCCATAAACAACTAAATGAGCCAGTCTTATATCTCCTTTTCCGTTTGGGAAGTATTCAACCTTATAACCATAGTCTTTGGCTATATCACAGATACCATGCTCTTTAATGATGATACTAGATTCTAACTTACCTAGAGTATAAGCACAAAGCAAGTGTAGCTTCTTAGGAGACAGTGCAGCAAGTAGTATAAGTTTAAGTCCTATTCCTACGGTTGTTTTACCTGCTGAGGTTTGACCCTCTAGAACTTCCGTCTCGATGCCATAGCGTTTAATATCTAATAACTTAACGAACTTCTTGAACTTGTAACCAAGCTTAAGTCTCATCTGTCATCACTTCTTCAGTTTCTCCAGGCATCTCGAACTCATCAGGATCATCGTTGTCTAAAATAGATTTAGCTACATCTTCGGCAGTAACAATCTTATTCTCTACTTTCGCCTCTGCTTGTACTTGAGCTTCCAATGCTACCTCTTGCTTACTCTTCCATTTATCCCTACGTCTATTTGTAAGAATGAACTTTTGAGCTTCTGCACTAGGTTCATAAAATCTCTCAACTTCAACTATGTCTCCATCCTTTGTAACCTGTTGCTCTGTGTACTTAAAGCCCATAGCACATTTATATAACATGTTCTCAACGTCCATAGTCATAGTGTCACGTCCACGCATAATGGCACTCCTTATTCTTTCGTCGGTGTTGCACCATCTATAAAGGGTCGTTTCGCCTATTCCCATCTTCTTGGCTATCTCTTCGTTTGATAAACCATCGTTAGCCCAAGACTGTAAATAAAGTTGTCCTTCATCCGTTAACCAGATGTTAATATCTTTCTTCCAAACAAATGGATTAGCACTTGAAGCACGTTCTGCTACCTCATTTAGAGAAGTGCTATCTTTAAGTCTATGCTTCTCTTTTATAGCTTTAGATTTATTAGTATTCTTAATACATTTCTTTAAGTCTCTATCTAAGAAACCATTCATATATATAGTACCTCTCTTTCTTATAGTATTTAGTATACTTATAGTCTTATGTATATATATAATAATAATTATTATCTAGAATATATAAATAATATATTTAATATATAGTCTTATAGATAACTTATAGTATATAGTAGTAATTGAGTACTTAGTTAAACATCCAGCCTTGATTTTATAGTTTTTAATTATTTAATTTTTCAATCGATCTGGGGAATCTTAACTATCATTTTACATTGGAGATTAATCATGACATTTTATAATTTTGCATTATTTCTAATTTAAAGGACGGGTAGACTGGATGCTTGACTAAATATTCAATTTTCAAAGATTGATTAGGAGAAAAGAAAAAGGCTAGGAATGATACTAGCCTCTTTCAAATGCAAGAAATAAAAAAATTAGAATGTGTTTATTGTAAGGAGTGACCTTAGTAGATTGTATTATTCATACTTTCTACACTATCATTATAAGCTTTAAAAACCTATATTTTTCTATATTGTTTTATTTTTTTAGAAATATCTCTTATCCCGTTTGAAACGTATTGACAGATTGTGTTGTAAGAATAACTTAAGTCTATTGATATGTCTACATACTTCTTATTCTCTAGAAATGTTAGTAAGAAAATCTGTCTTTGTGTCTCATTTGGTAATAATGTTAAGACTTCTTCAAATAAGTCAAATTCTTTCTTTAGTTGCTTCTCCAGGATAAGCTTATCTACAGTTAAACTTGAAATCTCTTCTTCAAGTTCTGCTCTTAGAACATGAATGTTTTCTTCAAACGATACCTTAAAGGAATTGATTGGAGAGCCACCACCATCTCCACCGTAGGATTCCCCTCTTACATAAGGACGAGAGACATCCTCATAATCTTGCTTCTTTTTTGATATTTTGGCTTCAAGCCTAAAGATTGGTAGCTTATCTCTTGAAATCCTCGTAAAAGCTTTTTTTACTAAGTCATAAGTTGAATTAGGGCTTGTAGAGAAGTCTATATCAAAGTTCATTTTAGTATATTCTATAAATCTAGTTATAATATTTATTTCTTTATTACTTAACATATATTATAGTCTCCAGTATATTTATTATATTATTATTCTTTATAGTATATAGATTACTTATAGTATATATAGACTTACTATTAATCTAATACTTCAATAACATCAATGTCTATGTTCTTACCTGAATTATTAAGAATCTTCTGCATAGCTAGAGCTTCATCATAAGACTTGTACTCTAAAGCTAGTTCAGGAAGTAATACAATCTTTATTGTGTTGTCCTCTAGTATATTTCTAATATAAGCATTCATATTCTTTTCTTTTAAAATATACTTCTTTGTCTTATGATCTACCACATACTCGATATACTTCCCTATTGGATTAGCACATACTAGCTTGTCATATTTACCAAACTCTGGCTTCTTGTTCTTTGTACTTCTAATTATTATTAACATTCTTTTATATCTCCTTTAATTGCCATATTACTGTTACAGTATGATATCCGCAAGTTGATACGGATATCAACATAAAATTAAATTTATTATTTAATATTTCTTGTGCTTTTTTACATTCTTCATCGCTAAGATTAACACTAAAAGCAGAATGGGTTTCATCGTTAACAGCAGAATTTATAATGTGTTTTGAAGCTACTTTAATAAGCCATTTTATTTTTCTTTTGGATTCCTTTTGAATTGCTTTTTCTTCACGCATCTTTTTTTTGATACTAATTTTAAGATATTTATCTTT
>Ga0326512_10001101_pt1 | contig 21809 bp, 21 predicted proteins | sample 1_2617_0518_D_FD_203652 | JGI IMG/M metagenome (GOLD analysis project Ga0326512, IMG submission 203652) | Bovine rumen microbial communities from UC Davis, California, United States - 1_2617_0518 | ecosystem: Host-associated > Mammals > Digestive system > Stomach > Rumen | place: USA... | reverse complement strand
AACGCCTGTATGAACTCATGCTTACTATAATATCATATTCTTTTGGATAATGCAAAGTTTGATTTAAAAATATCAGATAACATTCTCGATTGAAAGCACCATATAGAGAGTTGGTTATGCGTGTGTGATTCATCACCGCCCTGAAGTGCGGTGTCCTTTCACATGATTGATAGCATGATTCTATTTCAGCATTACATGCCTGTTTCCAAAAAGCCAGCATGTACGCATCCCCACCGCGCCGGTTATTCCATTGAATCCGATTCAACTGCCAATAACGCTTTGAACGCTTCCCGTTGGTATTCCACTGGCATGCCCGCGTCATCATGGAACACTCGACAAGCAGCCAACACTTGCCTCACTGGAATGCGTTCAATTGTTCTCATACAGGAACGCGCATTCTGCCATTCCAGCATGAACTGACAAGCCATTCGCCATTCCAGCATTGAACTCATATCCATATGGATTCTTTTCAGGAATCCATTCCGCATTACGATTTCACAATCCGTATCAGGAGCATGTTCATCGTATTCAATGAACATGCTGGCATTGAATAACCTATTATCAGTGAAATACTGGAATGCGTCCATGCAATCAACCCGTTCCTGTATTACGTTCCGGTATTGTATGTTGTGTTGTGTTTGCAGTACAGATGAATAATAAACCGTTTCAATGAACGCATATTTCATCATATCATTCACAGTATCATCCATTATCAGCGCGTTCAATGAATGCAATGCATCCTGCGAACGATCCACTGTCATCATTCGCGTGTGTTCATTGGCTCCCTGCGCAGTGAGCGTCTCATAATCGGTTTCCGATGAACAATCAAGGAACATTAATGCGGATTCCAAATGCCAGCTTACCTGCAACCATGCGGTTATGATGCGTTCAATGTTCTCATCATAACCCGCATAATACAGAATGTTGAACATTATTGATGTTTCACGAATAAGAGTCCATGGGAATAGTTGAACATGTCCAATGGTAAGTTCATCATTCTGAATGCGGTTAATGAACGCAATGCATCGTTGTTCAAGCATCGTGTAATCATTCCATTCATTTGAACATATGATTTCAGTGAATGATTCATCATGTTTCAGCCATGATTCGTAAAGCGCATTATAATTAATATTAATCGGCATGAATGTTGTCATGTTATCAATGTTAGCATATGAACAGCTTGCCGTAATGAAAAAGAAGGAATGGAACATGTTGAATGGTTCTTGTTCCATCCAATCATATGAGGTTCACATTTAATATTGTATATTATAGCGTTCGCATAATGCGCGCAATAATACATGTTATTTCAAAACACGGAACGGCATGATTGATTATTCCATCAATCATGCCGTTCCGTGCCAATTAGTATCCGTCAGATGTTCATGTTCACATTGTTCTCACGCGCATAATCATAATAGTTCTTACCGGTGAGCGCACTGAATGCAGTGAGAATCTTATCTGTTTCCTCATCAACATAACCGGCGATTTCAAATGCCACATTATATTCATCAGCAACCAAATCATCATCCGCAATCAGGGTTTCCACGCGATTACACAGATTATCAGCAATAAGAACAAGCGCGCTGTCAGTGAGAGGATTCAGCACGTTCGCGTCCGGTTCGCCATTCTCATTCACATGCTTACGGTCAATGAAAACAGTGCGTGCAAGCCACATGAGCGCCGGATAACGCTTATCGCCGTCATACATCAGGTCAATCACATCATCAGCGTAATAGGGAATATAAGTCTCAGCCAATGCGGCTTGTTCAATCATCGCCTTTTCATCATCAGTAAGGTTATCCACGCCATTGAAATCCTCATACTGCATAATCCGTTCCTATCCGTGAACCATCAGCCGGAACCTTGTGTTCCGTGCTTGCTGATTACAATATAACACATGCCATTCCGCGACACGCCGATGAAACAGAATTTCGTTGATTCCAGAATTGAACGCACCGATGCCATTATTTTTATGCTTGAACCGTTGTTATGAATGTCAGCATACGTGAAACAGTTTTAATACTTTAATACAATTAAAAGCATGTAATCGGTTAAATTGAACAGAACCGATTACATGCTTTTAACGCCATCAATGTTAGTCAATTAAGCCTCATTAACGCACGGTGATGTGAATAACAGCATTCTCATAACCGTCCGGCGCAGTATCAGGAATCATGTTCAGCAATGCCTCAGCGTTATCCTTATAAGCGCCAGTATACGTCATGTATTCACTGATTGCATCACGCAAACCAGTGAGAGAACCATGGAAAGCCCATGTTGCGCAATCGTCTTCATCCGCCCAGATGATGAACGCATCATTTCCATTCCGGTCATCATATTCAAACGCAATGTCATTCAGGGTTGTAAAGAATTCATTTTTGCTCCAACCGGCAGGCAGAATGTTCAGTCGCGCAATGCGTTCTTCATTCCAATCATTGCCGATTTCAGTGGAATCCAGCAGAAGAGCAAGTTCAGCGATGTCAGTCATAATCCGTTCCTTTCCGTGATCCTTAGCCGGAACCTTGTGTTCCGTGCTTGTTGATTACAATATAACACAGGTCATTCCGCGACACACCGATAATCACCGGGTTCTCAAACAGGAAATACATGCTTGTTCTCATTGTTTTCAGTCATGATAAGAGTGTCGCATAATATTAGTGTTCTGCGGGCGCTCATCATAATGCCAGCACGTAACCATGAAAAACGGAAATCGTCAATCGGAACAGCATGGATTCATTTGCTTACAATGTCAATCAAATATTATAGTCAAATCGCGACACGCCGAAGTTGATTTCATACGGCGCTTGCCGTATCATCAAAGCATCAGCAAATGAAAGCCCGAAAGGAAAAAGAAATGTTCACCGCATACGACGCAGAAACCGACAAGTACATCCCAGTCAAGCCCATCGCCGTCGATGCAAGCTCCGTGCTATACAAGCGCGTCCCGCATGAAACGCTTTTCATCGCGGATGCGAAAACCGGCCAAGGCATCTGGTTCGACGACACCGGCAAGGAATGCTTCATCGACCTGCAAAGCGAGGACTTCCGCGCCGACGCCGAAAAAATCAGCCTGCTCGAAATGGGAAGCGACAAGTGGAAGACCACCGCAGACATGAAACTCGCGAAATACGGCCTCAAGCTCGGCGGGTTCGATGAGAAAGCCGGAGGGTGGGAGTTGATTGAGCTCTGACATGCGAACCAAGCATGAAAACAGCCCCGTGAGCATATGGCAACGGCTCACAGGGCTGTTGCCATATTCATATGGTGAGAGGCACGATGAAAGCCAGTAAATTAAATCACGCAACGGAACCCGTTGATAAAGCAATGCTTCCGGGTATATCACCTGAAAACAAGCAGAGGTGCGGCGTAAGGGGGGGGGGTTGCGGTGTTACGGGATGGACGAAAATGCCCGTTATAGTTCCGGCGAGACCAGATTCTCATCGCGGATGCGAACACCGGCAGGGGAATCAGACTGAGCGCCGACACGCCATATTTCGGGGGCGCGCGACATGCCGGTTGCAATCAGGCATGAGTTAATGTATACTGAATGTCAACAGGTTAAAATGACACTAAAAGGAAAACATCATGATTGCAATTATGGCTTTTGTTCTGCGTATCGTATGGGCGTTCATCATCGCTCTTATCGCCGGGTTCATGCTGAAACCTCTCACTGAGAGCAATCACCCGATTATGAGCCTCATCGTCGGCGGCTTCGCGCTTGTGCTCATTTTCGATCAGAGCACTATCCTATCCGGCATCATCGGCATTATCATTGCGATTATTCTCATTGCGAATGTCAGTGAGAACAATGAACGCAATAAGCACAACAACTAACCACTGATAACATAAACGCCAAGCGGACGAACGGGCTTATCCTGATTCGACCGCTTTTCCATTTTCCATACTATTTTTTGACTTTCAATTCACAATCCGTATGACTGCAATCTGACCATTAAGTGAGATTACGGCAATTGCTCATGTACATACTGACATTTTCCAAAACCGCACAAATCATGACATGGGATTATATGCGATTAAATGATTTCATTACACACGGACAGGCACGGCATATGAGACGCTGAATGTTTGCCGTTCCAGACACAACAGTTGGATACAAATGGAATCCTAGGCGCAAGAAACAGCATATACATGCCAGCATACGTAAGCGGAAAGGTAATCACTGCTTGCTTTCAGGTGAACCAGGCTAAGAACCAGTTTTCAACAAGCAAAACAATGTATGCTAATTCTGCTAACATGCTGCGTGCAATTGATGACATTACCATGTAATTCAATACGTAAGTCTGAACCGGCGCTTTCAGGTGAACCACCCCTGATTTCAAATAGGAATACTGTGAAACGCGCGTATTGACAATATGAAAACAAAACCATGATTCAACTATACGGCACTCAAATCCCGATATGAGAACAAATGCAATCAGCGCTTGAATACAGTGCTTGCGGAACTCTTGAAAATGGCTTTCTGACCTGGTTCACCTGAAAGCAAGCAGGGAGTACCCCTGTGAGCTTTGAGGCGAGCATACAGTGGGAAGGTAAGTTCGGTGAGCCTCCGTAATGCGGGTGTCCATGCGCGTGGCACGGCTTATGTGCGCGACTGTGCGCGTGGCTCTCGTGGTGGTTACAGTGTGCTCGTCAGTGGGAACAGGATAGGAAATGAGCGACCAGTGACGGCGGCAATTTATTTTTTGAAAATCGCAGTATATTTAATTTGTTCCGCGCGTTTCAGTTCATGCTGGTTGTTAATACAATAACATGTAAATATATAAGTTATCTCGTATTCATGTATTATATCCGCGTAATATTTATATTCTATCAATGATTATAAAGTTATAATCGCCTGTTATGAAAACTTATTTTGACCTGGTTCACCTGAAAGCAAGCAGGGAGTACCCCTGTGAGTTTCAGCACATGTTCCATACACGATGCCAGCTTGCCATGCTCACCGTCCGGCGCGTGCGGCAAGCAATCTTGCGTCATCATGGAACCCGCATGGTGTTCCGCATACAGTGCATGCATGTCTGATTACATGGTGGAGATGAGACATGAGAATGGACATGCGGGACGGCGGCGATTTATTTTTTTTTGAAACACTATGATTTGACAGCGCGTGTATTCTTTATTCTGTTTTCGCGAATCGCCGGTTCGGTTAATCCTGTTTTAATTCATACCTAATCCTGTTTTAATTCATACCGCGCTCACATCGCGTATCATATCCGTCCCTGATTGCAATTTGCAACCATGTGAATACAGTCAAGAGATTAAATACAATAATGGCATAAGCAGTCGTGTATGAATCCGGTTTGCCAGCATATTGCATAATCCAGATTGTATTCCCTGCTATTTTCAATCGTGCCGTTCTCTTGTGTTCAGCATGGATTCATGGAACGGTTAAAACGGCGCTCAGAATGCCGCTCATGCCAAATCCGAACAACGAACCCGTTTCCACTGTGAAACCCGGTCAGAATGGCGTTTAAACGAGTTCTAACGCATTATTCCTGTTGGAATGAAAGCATAGCGTGATAAAAACGATACATGATGCTGCCGAGCACAGGAATGCAGATGTCGTATTTCCGAATCCAAAAGAACTGAACGCAACCATCATTGAGAATGCTGTTACCGTTAACAGAACATGAGATTTATATTTTCCGGCATCACCATATTCATACAATGCAATTCACACCATGAAAACAATTAAGAACAACTGTTCCGCTGGTATTCGCATCATGTCCGCCGCATGAAAAAAGACAAGTCATGAGCGATGAAATAGAGTGTGGTTCCGATCCCCCTATTATTTCTATTTGTGCGTCATTACCATTATTCATTTACTGTTCCCGTGCCGTTATCGCTGTATCCAATTTCGCCATGCCCGCGCGAATCAACGCGATTAAGAAAAACTGGCACCATTTGAAAACAATGGAACCACATGAGAGTGGATTCTCATTGAACGTTCACTCATAATGCGCGCGCATATACTGTCTTATTGCGAATGTTCACGGTACGTCGATGGTTTGATTCCGCGCGAACATCATGCATGCTGGCAATCAACAACAAAAAGAATGGTTGAAAGGAACTTATCATAAGCGGCATTATTGATTGTGGAACACCGTATATGACGCGAACACTGGCGAAATTGGATAATGGGTTGTATGCGCCGGACATATATATGAGCGATGAAACCTCTGAACCCACGGTTGATGATTCCGACAGGGAACCTTGCTCACTGGCAAGGCATGGAATCCCAGCGCACTGCTCATGCCGTCTTAGAATGCCGACGATGACACTATCCGTCGCCCGGTTCGTGAGGCAGGCAAGCGTGCATTCGCAATCATTGAACCAAAACTAACCTTGATGGCTCTGATTGCGAACGCATTGGCCGTGTAATCGCAATGCGCAACTGATAAACGTCTGAAACCTATTAGAAACACCGACTGAATCCAATACATAATAAAGAATCCAGCATTATCCAAAATATGCTCATGATGAGCAGGCGCTCGCAGAATAAGCATGATGACAGCACTGCATTCAATATATACCGTAAAACATGTTTAAACGCCATTCTGACCGTGTTTCACAGTGGAAACGGGTTCGTGTTCGGATTTGGCATGAGCGCGGTTCTGAGCGCCGTTTTTAACACGCGCGTTGTGTGTATTCGTTTCCGTGTTCAGAAACACGATCATGCTCATTAATCGCATTTGTATCCAGACGGTCTATCATAACTGTTCTGATGGGATTGATTTGCATTCAATGGATTCAAATCAAAATGGAACCCTGTGCTCCTTGGCTGGACACACGGGCGTTAATTCCTACATCACATTTTGATTTGCATAATGTCCACATTTGTGGACTATCCTATCCCCTTATATGGCGTATCCAATTCGCAAGGTGCTCAATGCAGAACCATGCGATGCCAGCATGTGAGCATAACGGAATCCATTCTGACTCTATTCTTAAACAGGTTTAAGAATAGTCTCTTACACTATTTGTTCATATTCCGTTCACACGTCGGAAACAATGCATGCTTGATTAAAACATAATGCATATGGTTGCATATAAACACTGCGTTCAATGCACTAATGGTTTGACTGGATTGATTTTCCAATATCCAGTCAAACCCGTTGCGTGCGTTTAATAAATTTAACCAGTGTAAGTCCCTCACCCTTATGGTGGGGTGATGAACTGGGTTAAAATATTATTACAGTGTTAATAATAAAATATTTGCATAATAAGAAAACTTATGCTATTATAGTTAATGAGAAGAAATACTAACCTAGATTGAGAGAGAGGGTGGTGATTATGCCTAATAGTGCGATTAAATACCGTGTGTACCCTAACAAGGCGCAACGCATCCTCATGGCTAAAACCTTCGGGTGCGCCCGTAAAGTGTATAACCTCATGCTCTCAGATAAGATTAAGGGTTTCAAGAAGACTGGTAAAATCCCCACTGTGACACCAGCCCAGTATAAGAAAGATTACCCCTATTTGAAGGAAGTTGACAGTCTCGCACTAGCGAATGCACAGTTGAACTTACAAGCCGCGTTTAAAAATCACTTTGATAAGAATCGTAAAACGAACACTGGCTTCCCTAACTTCAAATCTGCGAAGCACAACCGTAAATCATACACGACAAATAATAATAGTCGTAAAACTGCTATTACCATTATTAATGGTAAGTATATTAAACTACCTAAAATGGGTATGATTAAAGCCATTATTCATCGTTCACCAGATGCAAGTTGGGTGATTAAGAGAGCAACAGTATCACAAGAATCTGATGGCTCTTATTATATCGCAATCCTATTTCAGTTTGATACTAAACCAATAACGCGTACACTGGATAAGAGTAAAGCGATTGGGCTGGATTATGCTTCAAATGGACTATACGTGGATAATAATGGTAATACTGGCACTAATCATAAGTATTATAGTGAGAGCCATGATAGGCTAGCTAAAGCACAGCAGAAATTATCAAGAATGAAAGGTTCTAAGAAGGATGAAGGTAAATCTAATAATTACTTGAAACAACTTAAGCGAGTGAATAAAATCCATAAGCATATTGCTAATCAGCGCTTGGATAACTTGCATAAGATATCTACTGAGATAGCCAATCAGTATGATATAGTTTGTGTTGAGTCACTTAACATGTGCTCTATAGCTAATAAGGGTTTTGGTAATGGTAAAGCCACGATGGATAATGGTTATGGGTTATTCCTTACTATGCTTTCGTATAAGCTAACAGCGCGTGGTAAGGCGCTCATTAAAGTGGATAAGTGGTTTGCTTCATCACAATTGTGTAGTAATTGTGGTGTTAAGCATCCTGAGATGAAGGATTTAAATAATCGTGTGATGCGCTGTGATTGCGGTTTGGTGTTGGATCGTGATCAGAATGCTGCGATTAATATCCTTAATGAGGGATTACGATTACTAAATTTGAGTAATAATTATTCTTCTAGTAAATAATTGAAAATTTAGTATAGGGATGGGATAACCCGAATAAACGCCTGCGGACATGGTGTAAGACGGAGGAACTAGTAAATTTTACTAGTTTAGCGCTACCGTGGTTGAGTCAGGAAGCTGCGACCCTCGTGGTCGTAGCAGTTCACTACAATGATGTCATGTTAATGTTGCCGAAGAACGATTCCTTCCTGTTCGCGTGCTGTTCGCAATACGCGCCGATATTCGTGGAACCATGGAACAGTGAATACACTGCTTCCAGATTGCAACCGGGTTCATCGCAATGAATGTAATCATAATGCCGATTCACCGGGGTCGTGTTCTTCTTATTCCTGTTCCAATCAAACATAATCTTACCTTTCCAATATTCCTTATGCCGTTTATGCTTCCATCATAGCATTGTTCTTATTGCGACGCGCCGGTAAACCAACATGTTTCGATCAAACATGACGCCGATATTTGCGTTCAACGGTTCAGAATATGATTTTGGCTCATGTGAGCATTCTGGACACGGTTTGCTTACAGTTTTGAATCCGGCATTACATGTTTGAACCAAGCATGAATCAATCCCATTCATGCTTGGTCAATTGTGTTCAAAACATGGACAATTTGAGTTCAATCAGGCGACGAACGTGATTGTGATGTTGGTGAAACCGCAATACGAAAGATTACGGAGAGCGTTGAACGCATTGTTAATATTACTATCATCATAAATAATGAGGTTCCATGCGTTCAGGGCATCGGAATCCGCAAGGTCATTACCGTTAATTGCGCGGTCGTTAAATTCATCAGCGACATCATCAGAATCATGCTTGCCATTAGCATATTCAGGTTCGCCATCATGGAAATCATCAAAATCCGCATAACCGGAACGATTGAACATGCCATTGCCGAGATTTTCAAAATACAGGTCATTCTGGTCATCGGCATACATGTTAATCTTACCGGGAATCTTATTCACATGAATCGTAATGTCGAAACCAGTATCGGATGCTTCCATGACACCGGGAACGGATTCGTTCGCCTTGCTCACAGCGGAATCAATCAGAGTCCGAACCGCGTTCTCAATATTATTCTTATCAGCCATAATCATAGTTCCTATCCGTGAACCATCAGCCTCGGAACCCTGCGTTCCGTGCTTGCTGATTACAAGTATACACTGTACCCGATGAAAGTAAAATCAACCGTGCGCCCGGGCGTGTCGCAATGAATGCAAATCAATGAACCGTTTGTTAGCATGTTGTCAGTTTATGAGAGAGTGAAATATGCTGGCATAACCGCAACTTATGTGATTGTTTGTTTAAATGCAAAAAAGAACCGCATGAAATTGATGTTCATGCGGTTCTAATGTATGCAGATGTGTTCAATCCACTGCATTGTTTGCCGTTAATCCGTGAGATTAACCATAGTGCCATTCAGAGTGAAACCGGCATCTGCAAGTTCCTGACGAATCCTGCCTTGCTCATATGCGGTCACGCCGACAATGCTCATCGCCTTCTGGATATCGCATGATTGATTGCCATTCCATGCGTTCTGCTGAATGACATTTGACACGCGCTGACGAGCCTCATTCATGCGAATCACGTTCTTATGCAATCCTTTGAAATCAATCATCGTGGCCATAATCAACATCCTTCCAATTTGTTGTTTCCCTGTTGACAATGCAATCATATGACACGGGCTGTGAGAATGCAAGTCATCGGCGTGTCGCAAGAATAAGAGTGAAACGCGCGAGTATGAACATTGGAAACACCGGGAACACATGGTGGAACTTTCGGTAAAAGCACGTGAATGCTCTTGCCGTTTCAGTTATTAACAACGTTTCTGCTCACAGCATGTTCACATAAAGTCCACAAATGTGGACTCATACCACCATATATTTTAATCATGTTAATAGTTAATATAAAACATCACTGATTATTGAATGATTGTTAACAATCATAAGTGAGAATCACAGTTTATCAGTGCGTCATGCCGCATGACTGAAATTAGAATAATGGAATCAATGTAAATTATGATCACATTGATTCCATTATTCTACTTTGTTTTATACTTATCAGGCGTTCAGAATCTCATTGATGGCGTCCAGTTTATCAATCGCGGTCTGAACCCCAGCGGCGGCGAGAACATTCAGAATCATGAACTTATCACCAGAGATGGACGCCGAATAAGCAGCATCATCAATACTCCCATCAGTCCAATCATCAGAAGTAAGAGAATAATAATTATTGATTGCGTTCATGCTGAATGCGCGGGATTCAAAATCAGCATCCGGATTATCAATCTCATCATAATCAGTGCGCCACAGTGTTCCGTTCACTCCATGATAATTCAGTTCAAATTCCACTGCATAAGCATTACCATTCAGGTTCAGAATGCCGTCCGCGCCGAAAACATCAACCATCGAGTCCATTATCGTATCCTTTCAATCATGTTCAAATCATTGCTTTGAACTCTTGCTTTAACTTGTTGATTATCATATTACACGATTAACCGGAATAGTCAAACCATCGGCGTGTCGCGGAACGCAGCGAATGACAGACCCGAGATTCATGAAGCCAGATTCGGCGCATCGCATGAGAACATCATGCGCAATCACAGGTTTCATTCCACCTGCTGAACGGAACCTGAGATTCATGGGAATGATGCTCAATGAAAATGTCCACACTTAGATTCCATTGCGTTCAATTCATATATGTCCATCGTCCTCACAGCCATTATCATGCATGTGTTCACCATTGGAATCAAGCGTATCAGCGAGTTTGATGATGAGCCAATCACGGATGACTGCGCGTATCATCGTTCCTTGCCGCCGATGTGCTTGTTCCGATAATCCGGGTTCACGGCGAGTGATTCAATTCCTTGTTTGAAATAATCCACATTCGTTCTCACGTGCCATTATCAATTCCTTCCATGAGATACTATTCGATTATATGCCGTTTTTCATTACGAAGCAATTCCGGCGGGTCATGAAACCAATGCCCATATAGTGTAGATTAACCCGTTTACGAATTTCATAATAAAATGCCAGCATGATTCGTTATTCCATTATTTCTACAACTGATAGAACCAATGAATCAAACGTTTAAATCCGCATATGAAAACATTAAAAGGAACCGAGGTTTATCATGACACTCAGGTTCCTTTTAATGTTGCGCTGTGTTCAATTGTTCACACTCATGAGCGCCGCCGCCTTGTTCGCCGCGCGGATAATCGGAATGGAACCAATCATGCCACCTGAAATGCACAGCACGCCAATGAACGCAACATAAGCATCATACGCGGTGAACATATCATGTCCGCCGATGATAAGCATTACCATTCCGATGAGAGCAATGAGTCCAATGAACATGAACATACTCTTACGCTCACCATGCTTCCGAGCAAGTCGTATGGCGTTCATGCTCACTGCAATGATAGTGGTTCCAATCAAAGTGAACAGTGTGGCAATCGCAAGATTAATGGTAATCATAATAGGTTCCTTTCCTTGTGTTCTTGATTACAGTATAGCACCGTATCCAATTGCAACACGCCGATAAATGGAATTGTTTACAATCACATTACAAAAAATCATGGAACATTAGAAACATAATTGTTCCTGTTCCATTCAGGATATGCAGATGTTACGATTGATTGCATCAATCGCGTCAATCAGTCAATGTGAGTGTGATACTGTCAATGGTGAAATCAGTGGGTGAATCCGGCAGAACATCCGCAAGCGCAATGAGAGCATCATCACTGGTTGCATTGAGTCTTTCACATAATGCAACCATGGAACCTCCATCATAATAGTATTTACCTGGGGTGTCATAATCCAATTCAAATGGTTCATCATACTGGTAGAAATCATCAATCCCATCGGTTTCATCAATGGAGTCAATGAGTTCATTCATAGCGTAATCCGGTAGTTCAACCGTCCAGTTGGCGACGGTATACCTGTTCCATGCGCCGGATTACCGGTGTGCCAGCGAGTTCAACCATTATATTAACCATAATTCCCGGTTCCTTTCACAAACCATATGGAATACCATATCAAGTATTTTAAGCACAAGTATACACTACCATGCCAGTTAAATCAAACCTGTACTGCGTGTCGCCAGTCAAATCAGCATTATTTTCGTGCTTCCCGCCATGTGAAAATTGCTTATCATATGTTTGGGATTCAAATTATGCTCATAAATCAACATCAATGATTATTGATATATCCAGATTTAATCCAGTGCGATTATGCCAGCATACATGTGAGCAATCCTATTTTTATGCTGTGAATCATGACTGATTACAATAATCAGTGCGTTGCTCATATACCGGCAATACGCTAATTGGCATGTTGATTTGATTACATTCTGTATACAGTGAGTTCAGAATCACAGAATAACCAATGGTGAGCAGTGTTATATTGATGACATATGATAAAATTTGTTAAGTATAATCCGCAATCATGGTATTGTTAAATGCGTTCAATGTTTTTGAAGCGCGTTCACTGTTTAATTCAATTGTTAAAGAGCAAGGGGATGGAAGTATTATGTTGTTTTATGTGAAAATCTGTGCTGATGCAATCAAGGCATGATTTCAGAACAGAACTGTTAAACGATTGAATGCTGAAATTTTGAAGCTTTCGTAGAAAAGGCGCGATTGAGCATATTTTAGCGATAATGAAAATATGGGAAAATCGGCGTCGTTCACAGGGCTGAAAGTATCGTGCCCTGTGAACGCCTGTTTAAATCAGAATTATGTAAAATGCCATTTCTGATGCGTCGCTCATAAAACGCGCAAAACCGCCGTCAGAATCGATATCAGCAAAAATAGCACACTCTCTGTTAGCACTTTGTTAGCATTGTTAGCATAGTGTAGGGTCTGACTCTCAGTTCAGTGATAGTGGTTTATAATTGATTCACTGAATCAGTGAATCAAACGACTATCTAACTTAACCTGGATGATTATATTGAACTATCCAGGTTAAAATACCATGTGTGCTAACAATCTCATATTGCTAACAATATGCTAACATGCACTATCACACTTATATAGAGTGAGTGAGTGAAAAGTAATGAAGTGGAGGTTGGATTCGCTCACTATAATGAGATAGAATCCAACCTCCACTATTATACTAGCGTGTTAGCAGGTTGTGAACACCACGCTTAATGGCTGCTTGCGCACGCTTAGACTGAGCCACGCCATAACCTGTGAGAGCAAGCACGCCAACCCAACCCACAGACTGAAGCATAATCAGACCAAGTGCCGCCTTGACAATGTTGCGAGCAATCTTAGCATGAATCATGCCATCGATAATGTTGTCAGCCACAACAATCAGGATAGTGATGACAATCAGTGTAGCCATCGTAGTTCCTTACTACTCATTTGTTGAAGTATTTCCTCAACTGACTAATAGTAAACCACACTAAATAACTCATGTCAACCCTGTCGTGTCGCGTATACAGTTATAGCATATTGTCTACAAATGTAGACTATTACATATATGTATGATAATTGACTGACGATCCTGGTGATTGATCTTTACCAACCCTCCAGGTTAAACGAACTTGCATTACTTTGTTAGCACTGTTAACAATTAACATTATCACATATAGAGTGAGTGAATGAATGGGATGTGTTGCGATTCTCTCAGTATCCCATGATAATCGCAACCCAGCCCAAAGCTCTATAACTTATCGTGTTAGCATGCTGTGAACAATATTCTTAATATTATTAATGTCAATCCGAGCACGCTTATATTGAACAACACTATAACCAACGAAAGCCAACAGGCTAACCCAGCCCACAGTCTTAATAATAATCATGAACAGCACAATCTTAAAAAGACTGCGAGCCACATTAGACTGTATCATGCCGTCAATCATGTTGTCAGCTAAGATAACAATCATGTTGTCAGCCACGATAATCGAGATAATCATTACAATCATTACAGTCAGTGTAGCCATTGCAAGTTCCTTACCTACTCACTGTTAAGGAATCTCCTTAACTGATTACTAGCTTACACTACTTTGCACTATTGTCAACCACGGCGTGTCGCGTACACGATTCTATCATATTGTATACAAATGTTCTAGCATATTGTATACAACATAGTGCATACTGCTTATATAAAATGAAGTGAGTGAGTGAAATGTAATGAAGTGTGGTTGCGATTCTCTCAGTATCCCATGATAATCGCAACCACAACAACTATAACTATCGTGTTAGCAGGTTTATTCAATTCCCTTCACAGTGTGCCTTATTTGTCAAATCATGGTTCAATTTGCCCACATTGTATTCAATCGAACCATTATATGTTAAATCATTTCAATTTCACCGTTCGCGGCGGCTTCCTTGACCTTCTTACGAGATCGCGCATTCGCTCCGAGCTTATTGCCGCCATGCTGCAACAGGAACTCATTCAAATGCCTGGCAGTGGTTTGAGAGGCGTCCCATGCGCCAGTCAGGGACAGGAACCCGCCCTTGTTCAACATGTGGTTAATACCACCACCGTTAATGACAGCGATAAGAGTATCATAGGAATACAGGCTCACGGAACCAGGCGTTTCCACGACATGAGCCTTACCATAGAACGACCTAGCGGAATCATGCAGCGCTTCCAACTTGTAAACCTTAGCGTTAACATTAGTGATGTTCAGCATTTTAACAATCCTTTCGTTTTCATTGTTAATTACATCATAGCATGGATACAAGTTGAATGCAAGAATACTTGCATGTACGGTGTGTCGTGTTGAAAATACCGGGAAATCACCGGTTAAACGACATGATTCCATTGATAAAAAGCGCGTGCAATTTGAATACAAGGAACACGCTGAATACAAGGTATATGCAATCAGTCGAGGATATGAGCAGCGTAATGACATGAATGCTCATGTAATCGTTTTAATCGAATTCGCAATGCCATACTGTGGATACATGCCGTTAACAATCAATTATGCTGGTAATTCGCTATTTATGGAACCATACGCCAAACAGTTCTGATTGCAGACATGCCGCTTAAAAGAAAACGAACATGATTATAAGAATTTCATGTTCGTTCCAGTTAACAATTATTATTCAAATTTTTTTGCAGGTTGAATCCGACGAGCTGATTATAGAAATTCAACGGCACGTTATGGTTCCAGTATGCGCGACACGCCGAACTTGATTTTCTCACGCCCGTTATGCTATCATGTAATCAACACGAACAAGGAATACCTTACGAACCGAAAGGAACATGTACAATGACACACGTTATCGACTATATGGTTTTTGACCGCAAGACTCCGCGCAAGACGATGCTTGCGGCTGTCGAGGTCTGGGCGAAGCAGAATGTTGACCCCTACGAGCACAGTGAGGACGGCAATATTTGGAACATCGACGTGTATGACGGCACCCTGAACGGAGACAGGGCATGGCATGAGGACACGGTGTACTCATGCCGTCAGGACGCGGAGGACGCCATCACGCGGATGGACAAGGGCTTCTACGATGACCACGCCGTGTTGTTCTATGATGTTGATTCACTGAAGCCGACCGCCGCGATGAACGCCATCAAGCGTCGGCAGGACGAGACGGAGAAGAAGCGCGAAGCCCTCATCGCAGACTCACATGCTTGGACTGGCCGCAAGAGCAAGTACGTCACCTGCGAGGGTTGCGGTTCCAGGCTGAACGTGGAACGTCTGCGCTCGATGCGCACATGCGTCTGCCCGCTGTGCCGGAATGACCTGCGTTCCGAAACCGTTCTTAACCGCATCAAGGCGTATGATGAGAAGATCAAGGAACTGCGCGGCAAGTATGCCAATGAGATGAAGAAGCTCAAGAGCAAAGCCGCTGTGAAGTGGCTTGTGAAAATGGAAGTCCACTGCTGAGCGTTCCGGCTGGTTGAAAAATAGATGGGAACCAGACTACTATGACGGTTCCCATCTATTTTTGCTTCTTCCTATGTTCATCCTCAGAACGGAAAACCCTCACGGCTCCCATAACATCATCTCCAACCCCGCCGGAACGGGTTCATACGCGAAACCAATGTGCAAGACCGGAGGAAAGCGGCATGCTGTTCCGACTGTGTGTTTTTCGGGCGTGTCGTATTCACGGACACCAAAATTGCGTGCATGTCATCAGAGAGAACGGGAATCAGACGCTCATCCTGTCCTCGTTACTCAACGGATAGCCAATCATCCACATAACCTAGGTTTTGAATCTCATTACGCGGCCTTCGGAACCGTAATCATCACATGCCCTCATCATACCCGCAATGATGACAAATGCTGGCTCACTGGTAGGCAAAACAACCGGCGCATATGGTTCCCCGGCCATCTCATATGCACGCAATGACAACATGGACTAAGCAAAAAGGAGCATGAACGGACAGGAGAAGGGAGGAAAACCGCCGATCCGTGTTCAGAGGAACATCATCATGGGAAGGCATCCTGCGAGATACTGAACGCCTTCCATGCAGGTTCCGTAATGCCGCCGAACACACGCTCCTTGCCGAGGATGTCATCGGTACAGGGACTCGCCCCGGCCATTCCACTTGGCATGGTCGATATGGCTCGCCATCCTGTTCATGATGATGTTGCTGGCATCTTGACTGTAATGACATTAAACAGGAAAACCTCCTCCTTCCACGCCGTTCGCTGTTGCCGCATCCAAGCTCTATCTGTCTTTTCTTAGTATTTCCCTGCTTGTCTTCTTTGCTTTGATATGCACCGGCATGGCACCAGCATTGAACGCATAATAGACTCTCAGGCTGCGAATACGAGACTTCGGGATGCCAGCAATCCTCCATCTCATCTGAAACTATAAGACGCACACTCCTCGATGATCATGCCGATCGCCTGTCATTCATGATAATCACACGTGAATGCAATCATTCATGATCATGTTCCCTGATGGTCGCAATGATATACGCTTGACAGTGTACGCGCTTGAAATCACATCAGGTTTGCATGCATGTACCATACGGAAACAACAAGTGAAGGAAGGCTCCTTCATGACTGGTTCACATCCAAGCATCGCTTAATCTCGGTCGTATCCTCCTCACCATCGCAGGCAGTCTCGCCGGAATCGTCCGTATCCGAAGAACTCCCGTGTGTCATCTCCCCCCCCCACGTCAATGGCGACATGCACACATGCAAGCAGGACTGTGGCACTATGACGAAAAAGACAGTCATCGAGAATCGGAAGACAGTTAACGCCCAGCCAGCGTCCGCAGCAAGCATCATCGAGGCGACAGAGCCATCACGCCGAACACATCCAGTCAACGGCCATCATGCTGGCAATGCGTGCAGTCCAATCCGAAACCATGCCGCCAGCCATGCGGTTTTCTACCGGTCATTCTGTTTCCCAATCCTTCCTTTTCCTGTGATGCGTCCATTCCTATGGTCTGTGGCGGCGGAAACCCGATACGAAGCCGAAATCACGGAAACAGTCAAACATACGGCATCTGAATACAAACCATGCCAGCATACACTCATCCTGTGAAACTCCGTGGAATTGCATCATGACCCGTTTCTAAGTTTCGCTCTCGGCGGATACAACCATGAATGGCACGGAACGGCTCATGCACATCATGTTTCATTATCCTTTCCCATATGCATGGAAAATATCTTCGGTTAAAACAGCATGATAACACCATCCTCACCCTTATCGAGCAGGCGGAATATGCTCACATTCGCATCCATGTTCACAACGCATCATTCATGATTGTATTCAGGCGCTTCCATCGATACCGGATAAGTGTTTACCGGAAACAAGCAGGCAACAGTGAAACGATGACTTCCGATCCACGCGGAAGACACGGAACGGCACCATCAGGTCTGATACATGAAGGCAATCCGAGCATCGCTTTCACATGTTCAACAGCCATCATCGCATCGCCGTATTGAACAAGACGAGCATGACCCGGTGCAGTTTTGTTCATCCACATACGTGGACATTGCAGACAATAACAGGAAAAGTCAAGCTAATCCTTTGCCAGCATTAGTCGCATGAAGAACCCGAGACTTCCGCAAGCTTATATGACATATGCCAGGCATGACGGGCTCAGTGATAAAAGACTCATTCCGGGTTTCCTGACACGAACATATGCGATAATGACAGAACCACTCGCATTGAAGATTCCATCACGAAAAACACAGCGTCTTCAAACCAGTTGCCAGCAGAATGCCAGCATTGCCGATCATCAAAGCATCGGTCAATGCAATGAGGCAAGCGACGACAATATGATGGAATATTCAGAATGCCTTGACATGATGCGCCATCAGATTATCATGCTTCAAAAACGAAAAGCGCCTGTAAACATAAGATCAGTCGATAATCCCTGACAAGAATGATGACGAATTCACCCTTGAAAACATATGATCACACCAAGCCACATCGTCGGCATGAACACCGGAAACGCCGCGCTGAATTGAAACAGCAAACGAGAACCATTCATCAACATCATGCAGCGTGTCATTCGGGCAAGGAAAGCGATTACTCGTAAGTACCGTGACCGAACGCTGACCCGCGCCTATTCATAAAGCCGAACAAGCCACGCCGTATGCGAGAAAACCCATGAAACGAGCATTGTCAACAGGATGATTACACAGACGGGCATGATGCGACTTAACACTTGGCATCAACCACGAGATTCCTGCGAACTGGACTTGCTTGGCAGGATGTATCCGTCCGAATCCATCGACTTCCCATTTTAAGCAAGCCCCCCCCCGATTGTCTGGCTGTTCCTGTATTTCAGTTATGAAAGCAATCATAGCACATTCATTACGACAGACCCTTGGCATTGAAATACCGGGACTGCGAGCTGTGAACATCATCAACAATTCGATTCAGGATATCATCGCAATCCTCATCATCCCGTACATACAGGTATGACCGGAGCATGGAGTCATCTCATGCATTCATGATGACATCCCCCGCCGACATGAAGGAAACCATTGAAAAAGCGAACATGACGAACCTGGCAATCCGCCCATTTCCCGTCAAACCTCTCCTTTTCGCACAACATATTATTCAGCTTCGCGCATCGTTCCATCTTACAATCCCATGAAAACACACAGGATTCCACACTGCTCACAACAATCACAGAATGATTGCCACATCACATTCATAATGAACAAACCAAGAAATCCCGCATCATGAACTCACACTACAACAGCATTCATTGAAAACATGAAACCAATGAAATCCATCAATAAGCAACACATTCATCATACACTGAGAAACCGCACGACATTCGCTCACCCTGAACGAATTCTCACGAACAAACATCAACAAAATCTCTTCCGAATCATCCTTGCGGTGATAATCATCTTAAAAGACAATACACGCAATAACAGTCAAATCATAAACCAGCGCCATACAAATGCCAGCATATCCAATGCTCCCTCTGAAACTCATCACAATAATAATCCCCGCTCTCACAAACAACCCCCATGAAATCCCATCATAATCAATTCCACGCCGAATAAAACAAACCGATAACAATGAAAACCGCACAAACATTCAGATGGAACACATTCACTCAAGAACAGCAAACACCATTCAAACGCGCTTCAACCAAACTATAATTATTCCATGAACCATTACAGCTTGATACCAGAATCCAATTCCACAGAATAAACAAACGCAATCCTAAACATGACAATCATCATGAATCCACACCGGCATTCCATATTGATTAAAAGCATACATTCTAACAAGAATCAAAATCCGATTAATCCACGAACACTATCAAACCAATTCTAAACATGCTCACATAATGAAAACAATCCATTAACAAGCGCCATGCAAAAATCACACTCAAACCCTGAACACAATGAAACAAAAATGACAACACCAATAGAATAACCATACTTCGCGCTCGCCAATAATGCCCACACTTCTGATTACAATGAAAACATTTGATTTCTCCCTATGGCGAAACTTACAAAACCAGCATGACACATACTATTGACAAACCCGAAACCCTTACAAACACAGTGATTCCGAACAAAACACAATCCGAAACCAGCATCAATCAACCACCAAGAACCCGAAAAGTTGATTTCGCTATAGGGAAAAACTTACAAAACCAGCATAACACTCACCCCGAACAATACGAAAACCCTTAAATACAGGGATTTCAGATAATCCAGTATTCAAACACAATCTGAAACCAGTATGAAAACCATTAAACTATTTGATTTCTCCCTATGGCGAAACTTACAAAACCAGCATGACACTCACCCCAGAATTAATACTCACAATGAAAACAAACTGAACACAATCAAATAATAATCCCAGCGCTCGCAAACAAAACCAATTCTCATATCCATCACAGAAATAATAAGAACAGAATAATAGAATAATACCAATAGAATCAGAACAACCGAAGCAAACCCGCATAATGAAACAATAAATGAAAACAAATGCACACAAATGAAAACAAAAAAAAGAAAAACCAGCCAGACAATGGGGCGGGTTCAACATCAGGGTGCGGGATGATTGTTTTCATCCTGCCATCAATGCCCGCACATTCACATGCCATCAAGATTTGCCAGCATTCCCCCGCGTCTTCCGCCAGCGTTCACGCTGATGCCATTCCGCGTTTTGCCAGCCCGCCGCATTCATGTCGAGTGCCGCCGATGCCAGCATTTTCAGCGTTCCCACCGCGTTCTCACAGCAGCCCTCCGTTGACCGCAGCCGCAGCCCCGCCGACACACGCGCGGGGTGTTCACATGTACACATGTGTCCAACGGGTGTCGTTATTGTCGGTGGTCTGGCGGATTCCTCCGCCATGGGATCATGTGTACATTGTATTCAATCGGGCGTCTATGAGTCGGAGTCGTAGATGTAGGCGTGGCGTGTAGTCGTGGTGGCTTGTCCAACACGGCGTTAAGCACGACACGGCGTAGTCGTAGACGTAGACGTTTCCCGGTAATCAAGAGTCATGCTTGCATGGCTCGCGGATTACTGGTCAGACAATCGCTTGCGATTGGCGTCTTTTCGCTTATTGGGCATACTACAAGCATTCGCGCGGTAGTATGTCTGCGTTTGCCTGTGGCAATTTATGTTTTATTCGATGCACCTGCTTACAGACGCTTTTGTGGATGTATGCAGTGCATATATATATTCTATTTAAGTGCATATATATATTCTATTTATTGGTATGCTTGTGATTCTATCACGGCATGTTAATGTGTATTATTTATGGCTTGATTGTTGTTCGGTTTCCCTGATTCCATTGGTTTTTTATTACATGATTAATGTTATTTATTATGGTATGATTCTATTGGCGTTAGGTTTATGGTTTTGCCGGTGATGTTCTTGTTTTTTGAGGTTTTTGTTGCGTTCTTATTCTATTTGGTTTTTTATTATGG
>Ga0326512_10001099_pt1 | contig 21818 bp, 25 predicted proteins | sample 1_2617_0518_D_FD_203652 | JGI IMG/M metagenome (GOLD analysis project Ga0326512, IMG submission 203652) | Bovine rumen microbial communities from UC Davis, California, United States - 1_2617_0518 | ecosystem: Host-associated > Mammals > Digestive system > Stomach > Rumen | place: USA... | reverse complement strand
CGCATTTCTACCGCATACGGAGACTTCTTGTTCAGTGAAGAGACATCCAGTTCTCTCATGTTTTTAAGCCTCAGCCATTTTTAACTCTTCCAGATGATGAGCCTCCAGCCATTCTTTTTTCTTGACAATAGCCTGTTTGAACCCAGAGATAAGCTCTTCTTTGGTTCTTTTTCTTTGATATTGCTTGACCATACTTCTTCTGTTTTTGATATTATCCGCTGCGAATTTAGAAATTTCTCATGAAACCACCAAGAAAAACTCCCGATATTCACACATCAACCTTCTTACATCAGACATCAAATTACCTCCCCTGCATACTCCATATTCTTACCAAGCACAGTACACAGGATCATCTGAATATCCTTGATGAAGGAATAGTGATGATAGTAATAGCAGTTCAGGCGTACCTTATCAGGATAGATGACATTGTCATTATACCACACCGCCAATTCCTGATCCGACATCTTGTCAATATTTTCCTGCGTCAGCATTGAACCCTGAACCTTGAACCCTGAACCTTGAACCAATGAGCGAACATCGCTCAGAAGTTCGTCTTCCAAACGGTATTTCAACGTCGCTGGCCCTGTGATACCAGGGCGTAATTTTAATACATCTCTGTCTTCACCTTCTAATTTGTCCGCATATCCTGGCACGTCAGGCCTTGGTCCCACGAAGCTCATGTTGCCAATCAATACATCCCAAAGCCCTGGCAACTCATCGAGTTTATAGTGACGAAGCGTTGCGCCCAATGGAGTTATACGACTATCCCCCGCTACAGAGACAGTCGAACCATTATGTTTAACCGTCATCGTACGAAACTTATGGCAGTCAAACAACTTTCCATCCTTCCCCACGCGCTTCTGCACGAAGAACGCCGGACCTCCCGGCATTTTGATTTTCACCAGCACCACCACAATCAGTAGCACTGGCCACAAGATGAACAACCCAATAAGGGCTACTATTCTGTCAAACAACCATTTTAGTACCATACCTTTTTTGATTCTGAATGAGAATCAATAATGAGAGTTACCTCCTTCGCACTTGCCTCGTTCCACACTCGCAACATCTATACTCTAAGCATACTCTTGCCATACTCACGAGTAAGTTTAGAGTATACCTGGAGTATGCTTAGAGTATGGCTGGAGATGCCTTTTCCTTATCATCTATCAAGGATGACAGGAAACATTTGCAGCTGCACCGTGTCAACGATGTGTACACGCTCCTCGGCCCCCTTCTCACTGCTGAATCCGCCAAAGCTCTTCCGCAGAGAACCTCTATCCTTTATCTTTTCTCTGCCACGAGTAAGATTTCTTTTCCCGCATTATCTGATTCTCCAAGAGGCTTATCCCAGGCACCAAGCTTTACGTATTCTGCTGACAGCACCTTAAAACCATTACTCTCAAAAGCGTCTATGATTTGACTGCGGGTAAAACGGTAGTCGGCAATCACATACTCCGACGACAACTCCCCGTCCATCTCAAACTGCTCCTTTCTGAACACCAGCTGCGTTGACGTATCCAGCAAATAATAATCCGGATTAAACACATTACCTGTACTCTGCATGATATTCGATGCTTGCAGTTTCAGCAAAGCCTGTGGGTTAGTCCTCACATCCGCCACCTTATGAATAGCCTGTCTCTCAGTAATCTCCATGTTCATCACTGAGACCACGCAGCGTCCCCCACGCTTCAGCACACCTCTTATTGATTTGATAATGCTGATATTGTCATCATAAGAGCGGAATGAACCAATCACATCATATAGGCAGATTACTGCGTCATAGATACCCCCTCTGCGCAAATGACGACAGTCCTTCTGCTCAAATACGATATCGTACCCCTCCTTTTCTGCTTTAGCGCGAGCCTGGCTGAGAAGTCTGGATGAAAAGTCAACAGCAGTCAGGTGCTGGTATCCGCGTTTGGCCATTTCTAACGTGTGACGCCCCACGCCACAACCAGCATCCAATATCTGGCTGTCCTTATTTATACCGCATGCCTTCTCCACGAAGTCTATCTCGTGTGGAGTGTATCTTGTCCACCCCTGCACCTTCATGTCCATCCGTGAATAGGCATCTTTCAGCTGGTGCTCAGAGAAATCTAACATCTGTTCCCAATGCTTTTCGTCAAACACCATATTCTGATGCTGAAAAGTAAAAGCAAGCCATTCGCAACCGTCTTCTATTGCTCCCAACCTGCTGACATACACCTCCGTCAAACTATTCTTTAATTTCTGAAATTCAGGATAGAAGTTCGTAAATATCTGCGACTTGTTATCATCCACACGCAAGTTTTTCTTATCCGCAAAAACAATCTCGTCACACAGCGTTCCTATCTCGTCTAAATGACTGCCTATCACAATCGGGTCAACCTTTCTCCACGTAACCGACTCCAACGTCTTTACCGTCACCGCATTTGTTGTTGCCAACCCCCAGGCAAAGTAGTCAGAAAAGCCCCAAGCCGACTGTAGCAGGCGGGTGGCGACACCCCTATTTCGGTATGAATGATGCACAACCAGTTGAGTCACCCATGAGCATTTTTCCCCATTGGATAATATTTTTTTCAGGAAGAAGGCATGCCCTAATAACTGATCTCCATTATAACACAGAGAAACATACATATTAGGATTCTCCCCCATCTTACGATAGTAACCTGCAGGCAACTTTATGCGCTTCCCTTGTTTCTCCGGGTTATTAATTCCGCTATATTCTCCATAGTTTGCAGAAAATAATGAAGAACACTGCTCTAACTGCTCATCTGTTAAAGCCGAGCATCTTAGCGTCTTATATACAGGTTGATAGCTTATTCTCATATCGCACGCCTACAAATTGGACATTTTAACCCCACAAAGTTAATGCTTTTCTTCCGAATTTATCGCATTCCTTCACAACATTTATTCTTCTTTAACCCAAAACCCGCTCCCTGTTATGTGTTAACAATTAACTGTGCGCGGTTGAAATAGGCATAACCCCTGAACCATTAACTATGAACCCGCTTCATGTACATGAGTTTCTTGTAGAAACCAAATATAAGATTCACTCCCGTCAACCACAGCGAAGCAACAGCATTCCGTTTCTCCGCTTCATGCCACAACTTATAGTGCCAACCAATCATTGTTGTAATCCCGTGCGTACTTACAGAACCGGCTCTACCACGACGATACTTAGCCAAGCATTCATCAAGCAGATAACAATCCGCTTTCTTGCAGATCTTCAGCCACATGGCATAGTCGTTATTCTTTTTGATGTCCTCAATCTGAATAAGACCAATCTTAGAAGCATCATACATTACAGTCAAGCACCCTGGCCAACAGAAATTATACATTCCTTGTTTCGTCACATGCTTAGGCCCAGAAATGAACACACCAGTAGGATTGGAATCACTATCTATCTCTTGATAACCGGTATAAGAGAAAGCATAGCCATTCTCCTCCATAAACCGAATTTGTTTCCCCAGCTTCTCAGGTTCCCAGATATCATCACTATCAAGAAAAGCAATCCACCTACCCTTTGCCTCTCGCAATGCATTATTACGAGAAACGGCAGCACCTAGATTTCCATGATTCTGATACAACTTTATCCTTGAATCCTGCTCCCTTAATACCGATACCCGTCTGATAGTATCATCCTTTGAGCAATCATCTATAAAGATGATTTCCCAATTCTGGTATGTCTGTGCCTGCACACTGCGAATAGTATCTTCAACATACTTTCCGCAGTTATACGAAGGCATAATAATTGAAACCAAATTACACATTATCTAATATATTCACTTATTACTTTTTGGATTCTATCAACATGGTTATGGGCAAAAACCTCTAAATACAAGAAATCCGACCTGGTTATTTCATTATAAACCACATCAAAATCCTCGATTGTACCTATATAATAGGCTCCATTTCTATTCAGCAATTGATTTCCATAATAAGTTGACGCTCTTTTATTGTAGTCATAAAAAATAGTTGGCTTTTTATAATACTGCGCCTCAAGGCATGTTGTAGAAGAAATTGTCATGTGCAGATCAGCCCATTTTAAATACTGATATATGTTAACATCACGGGCAATATTGATGTTTGTTGAAGTAAAATGAAGTATCGCATCACTACGCCTTGGAATATAAATAAAAAACAATTGCTGATGAACACAGGCAATTTGGTCTATAAATGATGCAAATACATCTTCAAAATCCTGCTGTCCAGAACACACAATAATCTTCTGATAGTTTTTACGTAAATCGTTAAAAATATCATTACAGAAGTATTGATCAGCCTTTTCAAGCATATACAATCCTGTCATATAAACATTGGGCGCGTACTGCGGCTCCTCTTCTGTAAAATATTTATACTCTTGGCTACCATATACACATATACAATCAGGATTCATCCTTTTTTCATAAGCCTTAGCATTATAGGCATTATGACTAGGTCCTGCTACACCATGTTGTAATTCCAAAACCTTGATCCCTTTTTGATGAAATGCCCACATATACCCCATCGAGTCATACGGGCATTCCATAATAGCAAGTTCAGGCTTTCTTGTAATAGCTAATAAACATCGTAACGCTAACCGTTTAGCATTAAGAGAACGTACGTAATGTCTATAATCATATTTCAAATCAAATTCTATAAGTATCTGTTGAATAATCGATTCATTCTCTATCTTAGGTGTAAATGGTTTTGATAAAAACAGTATAAGATGGAAAAGGATAAGGAGCCAAGACTCGCTAACAATATTTGTTTCTTCAATTTGTTTACGTTTATAATGCCCAATTCGAATATCAGGTTTCTCGACCATTAAACACTTGTCAAAGCTAACAGATATTCCACCTGATACTCGGTGAATCATTTTATCCCCAATTATTTTTCTTCTTTCACAGCCAACAAAAAGCCAGATATTATGTTTTTTAAAAATTACGAACGGGTTATACGAAAACAAACTTCTTATAGCAATACGAATTACTGAACCAGATGCCTTAATCTCAATGTTTCTAGATATTCTATCTAACAAATACAGTCGCAAAAAAGGCCACACGCTTACGCCATGATAGCGGACGCTCATGACATCGTATTTCTTTTCTATTTCTTTTACAACTTCAACAGCTTCTAAATATGTCATCATATTATTTAATGGAATTTCTTTTCTTTTTTCAGTTTATTGAAATGATCAATATCCCTGTACTTTATAACTTTTGCCGGATTGCCACCTACGATAGCGTATGGTGGAACGTCCTTTACGACTACCGATCCTATCGCAACTATAGCTCCCTCTCCTATATGCACGTTTCCGCTGATTATTACATCGGAACCTAACCAAACATAATCATCTATAACAATGCTTTTCGTAGTATGCTTATATCCATAAGGAATATAGTCGTCATTATCGTAATCATGACTACCAAGTATAATCTTTACATTTCTCCCAGAGTGAAAATAGCTACCTATTTTTACCCCCCCCAGCCAGTTATAGTAACACCATTAAAACTAACAAAATCACCGACATCAACAATAGCCGTAGTCGAAATCTTGGACATTCCATTCACACCAACACTACCGTAAGAATGAAGCATGTGTTTGAAGAGAAAAGTAAACCACTTACTTTTTATATTTCTGATAGATTTAATAAAAAACAACAAAAATTTTCTCATAATTACTTTGCCATGCTCTTATAAATCTCGACATAACGACCTAAAATATATTTCCAATCATAGTTGCCTCTTGAAGTCCTTTTGCCCACTCCATTGAAAAGCCATTCTTTGATAACATCTAGCTTAACCTCATCAAAATCAAAAACACAATACTGCTCATGGTTATTTGCACTTTCCACTAGGGTGCCAGCAATGGATTTGTTAACGATAGTTCGTAAGCCTGTAGCATAAGCTTCAATCTCAGACAATGCTTGCCCCTCCTTCCAACTTGGATGAGCATATACATCTGCGGCAGAATAATAACGATAAAGATCATCGCTATCATGATAACCAAGCAGTTTTACTTTGTCTTGCAGATGATGCTCTAATACATACTGTTTTATTAATACCTCATCAGGGCCGGTACCAACCAGCCAATATTGATAATTTATATCTAACTGCTCTAACAATTTTATGAATGTAAATTGTCCTTTACGTTCTTGCAATGATGCCACTGTAATAAAAACAATAGTATCATTATTTACATTCATTTCATCCCTTATCTTCCCACGCCACTCTTCTGAAAAATAGAATTTTGAAGAGTCAACACCATTAGGAATTATTGCGTACTTTTCCGGTGAGATTCCCAATATGTCTGTAAATTCCTGCCTGGACTCCTCGGTTAGTCCTGTGTAATAATCACAGAGTGGAAGATTACCCATATAGCGATCACGTCCAATTGTATCGTTAGACTCTCCTCTGTAGAAAATTCCATGGCAAGTCAATAACAATGGGATTTTCTTGTCACCAATGGCAAATCTCGTCACCGACACATTCCCAATGCTATTAACATGAATCAAATCCGGTTTAACTGTTTCTATTGCCTTTCGGATATTTTCCCTATAGAACTCATAACGCAATGGGTTCTCATGATCCGCTTTTTTGTAGTGATTCCACTCTCTAAAGGATTTTGCAGGTGTGGTTATCAACTTCTTAATAATTGGCCAAATTGAAAGTTTGTATCCTATATACTGATTTGGATAGCCACAATGAGATTTTACAGCTGCTGCTGGTGCATTTGTAGCATATGTAAACAATTCCACACCTGGAGCCTTTTGTTTACTTAATTCAAAGACAACTCTAGCTGCTCCGGTAGTATAGTTACCACCTGCTTCTTTGGGAAGCTGACCAATAATTAATACTTTCATTTTTGTTCTGAGACTATTGAGGTTAATAAATTCATCCATTCTTGACCTATTGTTTCTGGTTCGAAACGTTTTGTCGATTCTATGGAATTATGGCCCAGGGTATATCTCAGTTCTTCATTATCCATCAATTGTTCTAACTTCTTCCCGTAAGTATCCAAGTCACCATCTGAAACAATGAGACCATCATTACCATCAGTAATTATTTCATTTATAATACCGTGTATGTCAAAAGCCACGGAAGCACATCCTTGAGACATTGCCTCCAAAAGGCTGCATGGGAACCCCTCGATACGAGATGACAAAGCAAAAATAGAACTATGTGACATTACATCAACAATATCGGAGCGGAAACCCAGAAAGTTCATTCGATTAATCACCCCATTCTTTTCAGCCAAACTCTTTAAATAATTGAAATCATTTTCATTGCCATCACCTGCGATTTCCAATGTCCAGTCTGGGTGCCTATCAGCTATTTTACCCCATATTCTGATAATCAAGTCAAACCCCTTTACTTCCCATACAGAAACTCTTCCGACACAAAGAATATTCCTACGTCTTTCCGTTCCCTTTTCCAATCTTGGAAATGACAGGGGGTTATACATCACTCTCATATTATGAAGTCTATGTTCCATAAAATTCTTATCATTGTTCGAAAGTACCGTAACAATCGTCGCGAAGCGATATAAATAGTATCTGATAAACTTCAATAATCTATTAGCATTCCAATGGAAATTGGTATGATCTGAGACTATGATAGGTATACCCATTCCAAAAGCAGCCACTTTTATCGCCAAATAATTATACGGCATCACGGCTATGATAACGTCGGGAGCATTTTTCTTTACCGCTGCCCGCAGATTTGAAATTCTCTTAAATCGACTACTCTCTTGGGGCAGTAATTCCAATGATACTCCCTCATCTGTAACATATGCATTGTTATTCTGATGATGCATACATATTGTAACATCATTGCCTATCCTATTTAATTCATTTGCCAAAACTGATGTTACTCTTTCTGCGCCACCGTTCCCTAAGTGATGGATATAAAACAAAATCTTCATCATAACAAAATACAAACAAATAATTTAAACACTATATATAAATATTGTCAAGTTAAATATCCCAATTAATGACCTTTTAATCGTTTTAAGACGCCATTGGGGGATGCTTGCATAGCAAAGAAGAAAATTAGTACCACATTATAGAAATCAATCACTCCTTTAAAATTCAGCACTAACATATAAGCTATTAAGACTAAAACTATGTAAAAACTTTTAAAAGGCCTCTTTGCAAACACTTGTTTAAGAAAATTATATTGAAAATAATAAAAAACCAAAAGACCTACTATTCCGAAATAAAAAATATATCTAATATGACCAATGTCTGTTTTCATATAATAGCCGCCATTAGTTCCTTTCCATAACGCATCACCTATAATCCATGTCTTCAAATTACTTGGAATTGTCCTATACTGCGAAAACATATTTTCATTTGAACCCACATCAAAAGATCCTGTAGATTCATAATTATAAAACGCTTCAAAACCAAAACTCGTCAAATTTTCCATCATATTACTTTGTAGGAATGACGATAATAAAGTTGAATAAATAATAAAAGCAGAAATCAAGGCTATAATACTTCCGATTACACCCTTAATACTTTTGCGATTATTCAACATATGCAAAATAAGAATACCCATGGCAAAACCTCCACCAATCATTATTGTTCTAGCCATCATTAAGCCAAATACAAAAATAAAAATAAAACCAACTATCATCATAACAGATTGGGAGACTTTTAATTTATAATAATGAAAATAGAATGCTATAAGTATCAGGACAAGCCCGCCAACCGCTCCAGAAGTAAAATATCTAATCCCAATGCCATGTAATCTATGTATTGATAAACGCTCCATTTTCGCCAACGCATCTTCATCTTCTCTCAAATACCGGAATATCCAATCACCGAATTCTGGAAAAAAATAAATAAAAAGTGAGATAACAATATAAATAACCTGAGCAATAACGAAATATTCTATAATCATTTTCGGAGTAATACTCCCATACACATTAATAAATAAATAAGCCAATAAGAAAAAGGCATAATAAGAAAAGAAGATATTTATACCATATGTTACAAAATGAGCATCAGTTGTGCCATTAATTAACATAGTTAGCAAAGCAATCAAAAAACACGGAACAAAAAACTTAAGCACAATATAAGGATTTGTACTTCTTTTTAACACAAGATATTTTGTATCATTCAAAAACAATCCTGAGTATGCCAAAGCCATTCCTATAACACCAAAAAAAATGTGTACTCCAAATGGAAAAAACACAAACTGAATTTGGAATATAAGAATCAAAAAATATGCCAGCAGTATCGCCTTTTTTAACATATACTTTTCAATTATAAATCATTTAATAATATAAAAGAAATATTTTATTTTTTCTTTAATAGAGATATATTTACAAAACCAAATATACGAATCGAGATCCTTGTATATGTTTTTCCAAACGAGCTTTATTGTTTTTGAATTAAGAATATCATAAGCTTGACGTTTAACATTCAGTTTCAATACTAAAAGTGGCCATTTGTATCTTTCCATCAACCCATTTCTTTTAAAGACATCTATAACAATAACAGAATTATTATAAACTTGAAGAAAGCGCTTATACAAATGTTTTTTATCCTTAATGCGAGTTATTGAATTTGGATTACTATAGTAATAATATAACATTTGAGGTACATAAGAGAATCTATTTGCCTTAATCACTATCTGCATAATTATAGCCATATCCTCCCCCATATCATTATGAGGTAAAATTATATCATCGTATAATCTCGTCTTCAAGAGTTTATTCCATAATGACCAACCAACTCGCATGGAAGACAAATCATTTATTAAAACATCCTTATTCGTGCTATAACATCCCTTTTTATAAAAATAATTTACACCATCACTGACAGCAAAGTCACATATTACAACATCAGCATTATCATGAATGGCTTTGTCATACATTTGTTTATACATATTAGTATCAACCCAGTCATCACTATCGCAATGGATTGTATATTCTCCTTTTACTTCACCTATTCCATAATTTCTCACAGCAGCTTGTCCACTATTCTCCTTCATCTTTAGAACTCGAACTTGAGAATATCTATTTGGGTAGTCTTCAAGAACTTTTTTCAAGATAATAATAGAATTATCAGTAGTACAATCATCAATGAAGAGAAATTCCATATCGTCAAGTGTCTGTTCAAATAAACTGCGACAACACCTTTCTATATATTTCTCCACTCTATAAACTGGGATAATAACGCTAACCTTAGGCATAAGTTATTGATTTAAGATTATGTTAGAATAAAGGAAATTTATTACAGATGTCCATAATTCTTCTTGTGTAATAGCCCCAAACCTTTTTTATTCTAAAAATTACACGTCGAAGATAGAGATGAGCATTAAATTTAAATTTCATTCCTCCTAAATTAATATTATGCCAATTCAGGAAAACACCTGGGTCAGCAGGTGTTTCAACCACATATACATTTCTATTTAAAAATGCTTTTAAGATCCTAAGATACCCCTCCTCATTGTCAACTCTATTTGAAGCAGACATAAAATCACATTGCATTTTGCTTATTTTTTCAAAGTACTCTAAAGAACAAACAGATTTCTGTAATAAAGCGTGATAAATGAGGGAATAAAAATAGTCCTCCTTATCCATTATATATATGTTTGATTCAGTCAGAACTCGATTTTGCAACATCCTCCTTTCCCATTGTCTGGGATAATAACCGTCTCCAATATGACGAATGTCTAAACGTATTTTTGTATGACCGATACATACATTGTAATTATCACGATAAGGCTCTGAATGGATCCTGATAGAATTCGTTAATCTGACAAATTCATCAATGTCATCGCACAATATATCAATATCCTCATGTCCACTTCCATATATCTTCTCATCAAAGATATTATCCCAATTCCGCAAAATTAAATAATTCAAGTGGGAATTAAGATAATCAAAGAAATCTCTTAAGTTACATACATCGTTCATAATTTCAAATATGATTAATTGAATTTAAAATAATCTCAACAATCTCATCTGCCGTTTGTTTTTCTGTGTTCAAACACAAACAATCTTTATTATTCAAAAAAATATCATCAAAACGCTTTTTCATTGCTTTGAAAGCGGCAGGATCCAGGATATCACTTTTTCGTTTGAAAGAGATTTCCGAAGAACAATAAAGATATACAATTCTCTTAGGTTTCGGATACAAGTATTTATACAAAAAAGTATATAATAGCCTATAGAATCCTTTTGCATTTATATAAATTTCATGAACATATCTGTCAAATAGAACTATTTTTTCAGAATTAACCGCATTATTATATCTTTTCCAATAGCAGAGATAAATAAGCCAAATCCTGTAAAGCGTATCCCATCTTGTACGATCTGTCTTTTTCTGGATCATTTCTATTTTAGGATTTTCAAAACTACGATAGCCCATATATTGCACAAAACACCTATCGTACAATTTATTAGATAGTTTATCTATCACTGTTGACTTTCCTGTTCCATCAACACCTAATATCGCAATTGTTTTCTTCATATCTATAATAAGTTGGTATATATTTAATAAGTGCTTCTTTTATTTTGTTATCCACCTCAGTATAATTAGACCATCGTTCATTTGTCATATCAATTAAAAAAGCCAAAAGATACAAATCTTTTCTGAAAGGGTTATAATCCCAAGGCAATTTAGCAAAGAAATTATCAAATCGTCCATTATTGTATTGCATTAGTAGTCTATCATCATTTTTCAACAGCCATTCAGAAAAGATGAAACAAAAAAAATCGAATAGGAAGAAACGAACACCAACTCTCTCAAAATCTGTCACAAAATACATGTGTCCATCAAAAATAACATTTGAACTCCATAAGTCACCATGAACACTTGTCTTTGGTAAACCTATTGTTGATTCTAGGAGAACGCTGTCACCAAATCTCAAAGAAAATAATTTGGCTTTGAGACGATCCTCGTCATTGTCATAACTATAGTTTTTATATGTTGACAACAAATATAATAGTAAATCCTCACAGATACTATCAATTGCATCAATAGGATCAAAAGGATTATGAATTATATATTCTTCTATGCAATAACTTTTATTATAGTTGATGTTTATAGTTTGTGGAACTTTGAAATATTTTGCAAAAAAGGCTTTATTTGTTAGTATTTGTTTTAATTTTCTCTTTTCACTATAAACTGTAAGTACTTTACATGTCTTTTTATCAAAGACTTTGTATTCTTGCCTGCTAGATGATATTAATAATTCTGTACCACAAAAATCTTTGAAACAATTATCACGAATCTTGAAAGAGACGAGTCTATACAAACATCTCACAAATGGGATTGCGTATTTATTTAATGCAGTTATAGATTTGAACGTCGTATATTCAGCTATTTGTTTATTTTGTTTTTTAAACATATAATCTCCATATATAGAACATCTATATATTCCATCTTCTAATAAATAAGAATATTTGTGGATAATTTTTTTATTTCTTATCAAATTATTAATTGCTAGATGTAGACACCTTCCAAAATCGTGTATACTATCAACAATGTTTTCGATGGTTTTATTCCTAGCAAAACATATTTGACACAAAATACCTATCTTTCTTTTATATAAATTCATGTATTCACTTATGTACAAATTTAATTAGCATAGATTTAACATATTGCTCTTCTTTTTTATTCAATCCAATGGAGTAGGACAATAAAAAACCAATTAAGCAACCAATAGGAAGTATTATTATAAGTTGTACAAGTTTGTTACTAATAAGTTGGCAACATGGTGACATGATAAAATTGGTTCGACAACGAGGTATTAAGATTTGACAATTAACTCATTTGTTACATTTATTCAAACTTTAACACAAGAGCTTGTCTCTCTTGCCTATTGTCTGTCTAACGTGACTACTTCAATAATTTGATGCATTTTTTCTTCGCCTACAATCTTTTCTATGAATTCACGAAAAACCCCTTCACCACCTTTTTTTGATAATGAAATAGTTCCAAGCTTTTTCACATACTCTGGTGCGGAGGCTGGGACACCAGCCCAGCCTACCAGTTTTAATAACGCTATATCATTGATATCATCACCTATATAGGCAACATCTTTTAGACAAATCTTTAATTCCTCACACAATTTCTTTGCAGTCGCAACCTTATCCTTAACACCAAGAAACAAATACTCAATCTTCAACTTATTTGCTCGACGACGTACTATTTCCGTATTCTCCCCTGTAAGAATACCTACAGGAATACCCATATGATGAGCGAACAAAACACCAGCACTATCATACGTATGGAATTTTTTCATCTCGATGTTTGTACCATCGTAGTACATTCCACCGTCTGTCCAAACTCCATCTATATCTGTAAGAATTAGTTTAGGGAACCTTTCCATTAGCCTAACATGTTGGGATAGATCACCTCATTCTGCGGTATATCAACTAACAGTTTCTTTCCAACAACCTCATTCAACTGATCCCATTTGAAGCCGTCACCAGGTGAAAGCATGTGAAGTTCATCTTCCTTGATGACATCACCAGCCTTCATATCGTGCAAGGTTGCTATAGAACGCTCCAATTTTACTTTAGAGCCTGCAACGCTCTTGTCAATATATAGATCTTTTGTTCCTAACCATTTTTCGCAAATACGGATATCACGCACCATACGACTTACACCATCTGGCCCAAGTGAACCGGCTTGGTCTGTGCCCTTCATATGGCGGTCAATGGTAATATGTTTCTCAATCACCTCAGCACCCATACCTACGGCAACTACAGGGGCAGAAATCCCAATGGTGTGGTCAGAAAATCCGATACGGTATTGAGGATAATTTTCTTTGAGATACAGGATTGTATTCAAATTCAGATTATCCGGCTGGGTAGGATATTGACTTACACAATGAAGAATGGTTATATCACTATGATAGCGGGTAATGGTTTCCAAAGCCTCATCTAACTCTTTCTTTCCAGCCATACCAGTAGAAAGAATGATAGGTATCTTTGTTTCAGCCATCGCTGCTAACAGTGGTAGGTTTGTCAAGTCGCGGCTGGCCACTTTCAGGTAGTCAGGAGTGAAGAGCTTAAGCAAAGATAGACATCCCTTAGCGCATAAGGTTTCCACGAAGTCCAGCCCTTTGCTCTTTGCGTAATTGTACACATCAAGATGTTCTTCATCCGAAAGCTCTAAGAATGCGCGATGTTCCCCGTAGGTTCGACCAAAAGAGTTAGGTGTATCGTAGATACGATTCATCTGAGAGGCTGAGAGTTCCTCGTTAAGATCGCGCTTAGTGAGCTTAACAGCGTTGATTGATTTCAGGTCAAGCCCAAAAACATCTTCCTTTACAGGGCGACATACCAAGTCTACTATCAACTTGGCAATATCAACTGAACCATTATGATTCTGACCAATTTCACCAATAATATAGGTTTCACCTTTCTGTATCATAACTATTATTATTTTTGATTATTCTCTATCATTTTTTTCATTGATTCCCGCAAATCATCGTTTGCATCGATATACTTCACCACATCTTCCAATCCAAAATCAGGATTGGCTTCATACAAAGTTGAGTATGCTTTCTGAGCATTTTCAAAATCTTCGATATTATCAACCGTCAGTCGAATATCATTTCGTCCTTGCAAGAAAGCTGGGCATTCTATCCATTCACATTTGTAATCATCCGGATGGGTATATATGTGAATAGTAACATGCTCGTGAGCAGTTTTTTCTTCCGTTGTTGCTGCTACACGCTTCAAAGCGTTCAAAGTTACGAATTCGCCCCAGAATCCAAAGTGGGTTTTAATAGAAGGTGTATTATTGATGCGATAACCCATGTAATCTGCATCACTGTTTTTAGCCTTTACTATTAAGTCTGCTACTCCATGCCAGTCAAGGAAGGGATTATCTGAGCAAATGCGAACAATGCCGTCAACTTCGTTTTCCTCAGCTGCCCCTATAAAACGACTAAGAACATCATTTTCAGAACCTCTAAAGACCGTTATACCACGTTCTTTAAGGAATGATTCCAACTCGTCATTATTAGGATTAACAGATGTTGCAACAATTATCTTTGCACCAGCAACCTTTTGGAGATTGCTTATAACAGTTTCAAGCAATGTCTTCCCTGTGTAAAACTCTTTAAGAATCTTTCGGGGTAAACGAGTTGAACCTAAACGAGCCTGAATAATAATACCAACATTCATATACTTTTAAATAAATTTTTGTTATCTACGAGCTTAGTAGCCCTCTGGATTGTTTTTCTGCCAATTCCAACTGTCGTGCACCATCTCATCAATACCATACTTTGCTTCCCAACCTAATTCAGCCTTGGCCTTAGCAGGATTGCAATAACAGGTGGCAATATCACCAGCACGACGAGGTTTGATGCTATATGGAACGTAAACACCATTCACTTTAATGAAAGCATTTACCATATCCAACACGCTATAGCCATGGCCTGTACCCATATTGTAGATGCCAATACCACATTTGCGCGCAATAGCTTTCAATGCTGCAACATGACCATTGGCAAGGTCAACAACATGTATATAGTCGCGAACGCCTGTACCGTCGTGAGTAGGATAGTCATCACCAAATACACCAAGTTCCTTACGTTTGCCAACAGCAACCTGGGTAATATATGGCATTAAGTTATTAGGAATGCCATTGGGATTCTCACCTATTCTTCCAGAAGCATGAGCGCCTACTGGATTGAAGTAGCGCAAAAGCACAACATTCCATTCAGGGTCGGCTTTCTGAATATCCATCAGCACTTGCTCCAGCATAGATTTTGTCCAACCGTATGGGTTGGTACATTGCCCTTTGGGGCAATTCTCAGTTATGGGAATTTCAGCTGGGTCGCCATAGACTGTAGCAGAGGAACTAAAAATATTGTTCTTGCAATTATGCTTGCGCATAACATCAACCAATACCAGCGTTCCGCTGATATTGTTGTCGTAATATTCCCAAGGTTTCTCTACACTCTCACTCACAGCCTTCAAGCCTGCAAAGTGGATGCAAGCATCAAACTGGTGAGCAGCAAAGACTTTTTCAAGGCCTTGGCGGTCACGAATATCCACCTCATAGAAGGGAATCTCCTTCACGCCAATAATCTCAGCAACTCGACGCAATCCTTCGGGATTACTATTGCTAAGGTTGTCGACCACTACAGCGGTATGTCCAGCCTTGTAGAGTTCAATGATTGTATGGGAACCAATATATCCGGCTCCGCCGGTAACTAATATATTCATATCCTTTTTTTATCTTTCATTCTTTTGACCTCTGCGGCAAGCCTGTTAATTGTCATTTTTGACATCCAAGCTTGAAAACCACCATTTTAGGTAGTTTGCTTTACTTACATATATAACTGATATTCATTTCCGAATAATCTTCGTTTTTATATCATTTGCCATAGTTTTCACAACAACCTTTTCCGATGAGTTCAAGCCTAAGAAATAACCAGCCATCATTGTAACACCCATCGAAACAAGAATTAACACAATTAGACGGAAGAAACCGTAGCTCATTAGCGAATGCACAGAAAAACCGGACAAAATATTAACACACAATATCAAAGCAATAGGACCTAAAACATTCAGGCAATAATCTCGAATTGAAAAGCTAACAAGAGTTCTGATTATGAAAAGTCCAAAGAAGAATCCTATTGTATTAAATAATAAAACCGATAGTAATGCCGCTTCGGGTGGGTAATTGTAATACAGAAGCCCAATAGCAACTGGAACGGACATTACCTTGATAATACTACCGCAAAGCTGATATTTTTTCATCTCACCTGTAGCGTGTACTATTGTTGTCAGAATTCCAGTCAAAAGATTCACAACTGCAATATTTAGCAAAATTATTATAAAAGCATTGGTATGCTCAGGTACGTTTTCACCTAACCAAAGGTTAAGAATAAAGTCAATTTCGATTGACAGAGGTACAGCTAGCATAATCATCAGGAAACCGACCAACTTAGATATGCAGTATGTTAAGTTCATCGCCCTTTCTACATTTCCTTGTGCGTATGACTGAATCACCTGCGGTCTTGCTGGAACCATAATGTTTGACGTAAAGCCACCCAATGCACCATCAACCTGAGACGCTATGCCCTTTGCCGCATTTACCACAGGACCAAAGAAATAGTTAAGAATTACGTTAATACCCTGGTCGCGCAACATTTGTGTAAATGAGCCTATAACATTCCAGCCAGAGAAGGTGAGCATTGATTTTAGTGTACTCTTTTCATATGTAAAATTAAATTTTATCTCATCGAACCTCTTTCGTGAGTATCCAAAACAAAGTACAAAATTAAATACATTAATCAGAAATAATAATAGTCCATAAACGATTAACCTATCACCAGCCAGAAGTGGCAAAACCAGTACTATTAACAGCTTCAATACAGCATCAATTATACTCACTAAAGCATAAAAGTCCATCTTTTCATGCGCCATAATAGCAGCAGTGAATGGGGCTTGCATAATTATCAAAAACATACTCAGGACGGAATACTGAAAAACAAATTCGGCTGCAGTCATCCTTTCTGCAGGTATCACCATTTTTGCATGAAGAAACCAAAGCCCTATTACCTCTACCAGCAGAACTACGATGATGGATAGAATAAATTGTATAAGCAAAGAATGATTGAATATCTTTTTTGCACCATCCGTCTTATTGCGTCCCCATTCAAAGTTGTAAAAACGCTGAATTCCATTAGCCATGGTGGTATTGAGAAATGCAAACATCGTAACAAAACCACACACCACATTATAGATACCCACATCTACGACACCCAAATATTGGAATACAACGCGAGTCGTATATAACGAGATAAGCATGGTTATTACCGTGCGAATACTCATAAATATACTATTGCGGGCAATTGTTTTGTTGTTGTTACTGACAGGCATAATGAAATATCATTTTATAAATCAAACCCACTTCGATAATTTAATCGGATGTAAGAATAATAGATCTTTCGGGAAAGATTGTTGCAGTTTTTGAATTGAGTTATCGAATGAATCTAGGAATGCTCTATCTTTGTCAGACCACATAGCACCATTTCTATATTTTGTATCACTAATGAGTTTGATACTATCACAAGATAAAGCCATGGCTGTAGGAATTGCTATCTCCACAAAAAGATTTGTTGCAGCAAAAGCGCCACAATATGTTGCAAATTGTTTCATATTATCTGAAGTAATCAGAAAAATATCGCTATAACCACCTATCATTGGATAATCCAAAGTTCTATTCCAATTGAATAGTTTTACGGACCTCCTAATATGTTCAATGTCTTTCTTTAATGTCTTGGCAGAAGATATTGAAAAATTTTTAAGGATTGAACGTATAGGTAATTTACTGTATGGTAGATTAAGTTTATCGAACTTCTTTTGTGCTTCTTCCTTTGATGGCAATATGGCACTTATCTCGACCCCCGGCGTTTTTACTCTATAATTCAAAGCATTAAAAATCCACAACCATTTTTTATTTGTATCTTGCAACTTTTTCCATCCAAACTTACTTACCATCAAACAATCCTCCTTTTCAATCCCAATGCAGTCCCATAGGCTATCCTCATTAATGTCCGGATTGATTATCATATCATCTGCAACAATAAAAAAATGGGTAAAGCCTTTATCTTTTATCTGTTGAAATGCTTGGGCAACGTAACCTTCAAAATAAAATGAATTCTCATAAACAGGTATAACGTTTTTCACATCACCATCATAAAAAGGAATAACGTGAAATATATTGTTAAACCTACCTTCATAAATCTTTTCCAATTTTGGAATATTACGATCGAATCTATGATTATAGATGATAAGAAGTGCAACCTTTGTATCCATAATAAAATTAATTGTTTTTACATATATCCATTGCTGCCCCAATAGCTACATCCATATTATAATACTCCCAATCAGCGAAACGGCCTGTAAAGAAGAATCCAGATGGGGCAAGAACTGTCTTTAAATTCTTTATCATTGTACGAGTATTAGCATTCTGAATAGGATAAGTATATTGGTTAAACTTATGATCAATATACTTTGGGTTAAGCGGAATGCGTTTCAAATTATCAAGGATATCCTCCTTACTTATTTCATCTGTGAACTCAATTGTAGCTGTAATACGGCCTTCAGGAACAGAAGAGTCATTATTCGTTTGCGAGAAATTGCCAGTGCAAATAATGCGATGACTTTCATGGCGACGAGAAGGCTGGTATATCCAGGAATAGGGGTTCTTGTCAATTTCACAGAATACAGCAGTGGTCCCATGGTATTCCAAAGCGTCAACAGGAGCTTTGAATGCATCCACATCAACACCCTTAATCATCTTAACCATATCTTTGATATTACCACAGAAAACAACCTTTTCAAACTCTTCTCCGCAAACAATCCACTTACCGTCTTTATACTCTATACAATCAATATCTACATTGTATTTTATATTCAAGCCTTCTGCAAGTTTATCAGCAATATATTGAGAGCCATTCTTCTTTTCATACCAGAAAGTAGAATGAACAAATGCTTTCTCTTCTACCTTGTTAGCGTTGTTATCACGCATCTCCTGTGTTGTTGGCATTGGCAATTTACCTTCCATCCATGACATTGGAACTGTGTTTAAATCCCTTCTCCAAACCTTTTCATTGTAGGGCTGGAAATAGAGATTATAAAGTGACTTACCAAAACGCCAGCGCAAAAAGTCTCCAAAACTATCGTAGTCTGTAAACTTTGCATTAAGACCTTTCACTCTATCAATCTCTTCCAAATCTTCATAAAATGCCTTTTGTGTGGCCTCATCAAAAAGATACATGTGATTTTCTATAGGGTACGGGATATTGTCATGTTCAAGCGACGTCCCGTTTTTATCCATAAAAACACAAGAGTTACGATCTGTCTTTGTAAACTCTTCTTCCATTATGAACTTAGACCAAAACCAGTCAAGGACATCTTGTCTCTTAGAATTAAAGACATGCCCGCCACATGTGTGGAAGAGGCTTCCATTTACTCTACGGCACTTAATAAGGCCACCAGGTCTGTCTTCTCTCTCAAAAATTGAGACATCACACTTTTCTTTTAATTCTTGGGCGACGGTTAACCCCGATACGCCCGCTCCTATTATTGCTATTTTCTCCATTTTAATAGATATTCATTGAATTTAAGCATAATTTTCGTTAATCTTATCTCTTTCTAAAAGTGACAAACACCTATTTTATAGCGTAAGGCTCTAATGGCATAGCCATTTGTACCTGAAGCGGGTGTTAATTTGTTAACCTGTTAATTGTTACGATTCGTCAAGAGCCATGCTCCTGTCATCATTCTAACCATCCGAAGTAGGATAATGTTTCTTTAATCTCTGTTCTAACCATCTCTAAGCGAATCTTCTCTAAATGAAGTTTCTCTTGTTTCTCGTCTTCGGAAAGATTCATTGTATCGGCCAGATATTCCTTACAGGAGTAAACCGCCTCTGTAGCTTTATCGAGTGCAGATAATGACACCTTGCCACAACCTTGACCTGCTGCTTGCACTTCGTTGAAGAACGCCTCAATACTAGGATACTGTATAGCAGCCTTCATCCAATGGAAGAGGCGTTTCTGCTCTGGATCAGATGCTTGTTCCAAGCACTTCTCTATAGCTTTCAGTATCAGTTCGTCAGTGGTCATTCTATTAAACTTGGTTTCAAGATTTACGTTTCAGGATTCAAGTCAAGAATTGGAGAATTCGCGATATTTTGTTATTTACAAATCGGGCAAAATACTTCTTAGCTGCAATTCTGCTAGGAGTTCATTGCCACTTTGTTTATAATTACGTATTTGTGAGAGAGCAATTTGAAGGGCAGCAACTTTTCTGCGCTTCGTTTCTGATAGCGTCTGAGTCATTGATAACCAATTGGCTCCTTCCATAAAATAATCCTCCAGATTACGACATCCATAGAATATATGACTGATTACATACTGCTCTATTCGATAAGAAGTCAGAATCTTACCATTCTTTACATTCCAGTATTTCAAAAGCCGAATGACATGACAAGGGACTGGTACCTGTCATATTTTCAGCAAAATTCCTACCTCTTTCGCCTCGCCTCAAATTTTATCTTGACACCTTCCGACCCGATTTTTCCGATTTTCGCTCCGAGCAGTGAATCACTATCATCAAAGTCTCTTTCCCGAACCGCTTTTCAATTAACATTTCTTCAATCTCAATAGATAAGAAATCTTAACACTATTGCGTATTTGCCGAAAATTGTATATCTTTGTATTGGAAATGGCCGAAAAGGCTCAATTTCCCGGATGTCTGATGAATGTCTGATGAAACAGAAAATGGTGATTCCGCTTTATGTTGTGTGTCAAGCTGTTATGCGGAAGTTCACATTAGCTGGGAAATCGTACAAGTCCTGCCCCTGCTTCATGATGTTCAGGTCAATATCCGGCACCACATCGAAGATGCGCAGCACCTGGTTCAGCATCTCGCGGTGCTGACCCGTCACGCACACCACTGTCTCAAAATCATCCGGATACTTCTGGAACTCCTTCACCAGAGGGCACATCTTTATCGCCTCCGGCCGCGTCCCAAACACAAGCATTACTTTCTTCATTGTCGTTCTATAATTATTTTATTAATCCAAAAATTCATTTTTTCCATCCCGCCCAAAGCGGTTCCCCCTTCCGTTCTCCTTTCTCGTTGTCCCGCGCAAAGCGGTTTCCCCTTCCTTTCTCCTATCCTAGCGTCCCGCGCAAAGCGGTTTCCCCGCTTTGTCCCTTCGCCTCCTTCGCTCCGTCTCTCTCCCCCCTCCTCCCGGCTTCCTTCCGGCTCGCTCTCGGCCACCTATCGGCCAGCTACCGGCCAGCTACCGGCCAGCTATCATGCCCTGAAAGGGCTGTATATCTTAGCGCAGGGGA
>Ga0326512_10001098_pt1 | contig 21821 bp, 32 predicted proteins | sample 1_2617_0518_D_FD_203652 | JGI IMG/M metagenome (GOLD analysis project Ga0326512, IMG submission 203652) | Bovine rumen microbial communities from UC Davis, California, United States - 1_2617_0518 | ecosystem: Host-associated > Mammals > Digestive system > Stomach > Rumen | place: USA... | reverse complement strand
CAGACCTGAAGATGGAAACTGGGATTGGGCTGTAGAAAACGAAGACGAAGCTTGGGAGTGGTTCAATGATTACACCGGTTTCGAAGACGACGAAGAAGATATCTAATATTTAGCACAAAGGAGTTAATATGAAGATTACAAAGAATAAACGGATATATGCAGCAACAGGTTCTATAGATGAGATGCTAAACCAATTCAACAAGAGAATAGATGAGCTATCAGCATCTGATATCACCTCATCAACAGATACAGACGATGATAAAGACTACATAGCTGCTTTGAAAAACAAAATTTCTGATAAGTTTAAGTCCAAAATATCTTCCTGTGAATATGACTATGACGATGAAAACTACTATTTTACAGTGACATCTGGTACAGACGTCTATGAATACACTGTTCCCAAAGATGATTTAATCGGAGACGAAGAGAAAGACGCAGAATACATATGCAGTTCTATTGAAGAAGATATCAATGAGGATGAGAAGAAATCACAAACTGTTAAATCTTCTCAGTATTCCGACGATACAGAGTATGATCCGGAAGGTTGGACTGCAACAGATGTTGTTAGAAACATGTATAATTCTTTTCCAGAAGTTGAATTCATAGATGAAAGAGATATGGGAGAAAATGTTGCTCTGTATTTCAAGTTGGGGAAGGATGTACCTGGTGTTGAAGAATTCTTATCGAAACTTGGAATTGACTACCGTATCTCAAATGGAATGCTTAGAATAGTTGCCCCAGAAGATGAAGAGTATGAATAATCTGGTGAGTTTAGAGAACGAGGGATAAGATGAAACAGTATATTTATTCAGCTAACACTAAGTTATCCGGAGAAGATCAACAAGAATTATCCGAAGTATATTCTAAAATATTAGCTCTTCAAGATCTTCTAGGTGTTGAAGAAGACCGATTCTTCGATAATATGGCTGTGAGATCTGCCCTATTTCGGTGCTACAATCATATTGAATCTGCAAGAAAAGCGCTTGCCAAGTATTGCGAAAGTTTTTATGATTGATCATAACATATGATATGAACGATGATTTAGGTAAGAAAGCAGAATTAAAGATACGGGAATGGCTTGATCGTCCTGAGGATGGATATTGCTTTGATAGAATTCCTGATCAACTAACAGGATTCTATGGAAGCTCTAACATATGTGATTTTGTATTGTACAAATCTCCTAACATGTATTACATTGAGAGCAAGGCCACTTGGGGAGATCGATTCGATTTCGTACGATTAACTGAAATACAGAGAAAAGGATTGTTAAGGAAATCCAAAATACTCGGTGTTCATGGAATAGTAGTTGTTTTATTTGCAACGGATAAACGTGCATTCGTGATAGAAATAGGTCAGTTGCAGTCTCTTATTGATAAGGGGATAAAATCTATCAATATTCATAAGATAGATAAATGGGAATTCAAATATTCAGAAATACAGACCATTCCAAATTCTCGAAAACAACTGCTTGACTATTCTGGTGAAATTGAAGATTACATAATTAAGGAGACTTATACAGATGCGTAATAACCGCTACATAAGAAGTTCAGAATATCCTGACGGATTTGATTACTACATCGAGCAGGTTGAGCATGCAGCTTACACTTACGGATACGAATTGAAATCATTCACTGGAACCAATTTGATTCTTGTTGCAAGCCAGAATTCTGATATGATGCCTAAGATTGTTGCATCGGCAGATAATGAATCTAGCGATCGTATTTTCTTTGTTCCCGACGTAACATTTCCAAGATTAAACGGGTTTGAGTTAGAATATTCAGATGACTTTGAACATTGGGTAGGAATGTGGATGAATGCTGCTAAGCTATGCACATACTTAGAATCCCATCCTTTTGAACCTGGTGCTTATGATTATGAATAGAGGAGGTCAATATGAATTTAGAAACTGTGACAGTTACTGGTATAGTTGTTTTATGTTTTGTTGTTGGAGAGATCGTCAAAGCTACTCCTTTAGACGATAAGTGGATCCCTGTTATCTGCGGAATTTCCGGAGCGTTACTTGGGCTTATTTCTTATATCATAGGTATTCCTGATATGCCTGCCCAGGATGTTATAAACGCAATGGCTGTAGGTGCTGCATCCGGATTCGCATCGACCGGAGTACACCAGGTGTACAAGCAGCTTTTTGATAAAAATTCTGTTAACTGACTCTATAAACCCCATGTTGTTTCTTCCTTAGTAAGTTCGATGCGCGGTAGGCTGATTCTCTACGTAGATTCAGCCTATTTGTTTGTATCGTTATTTTAAGTATATGGAGGATTTATGTTATCTAAAGAAAACGAAGATAGATTAGTACTTACAGGTCTTTATTATCACGAACCTGTACCAGAATGGGTTTCACAAGTAACACTAGGTAACTTATACTGGTGTAGAAACTGGACATTTAGAGTTAGAAAAGATCCCAACGATAACAACTACTATATGGTAGACACTTATTTTGATAACAAAAGTATACTTCTTACCGATGATAACTTTAACGGATTCCAGTTGATATTTGATTTCAATGATGTCAGACCAACATCGCATCAGATTGCACGAGATTATTCAGACGAAGATGTCTATCATGTTCCTGTAGATTCTGGTGGTATGAAGGATGGCGGAAAATGGTTCATCAAGATAGATGCAAAAAGAGATCTTTCAAAAGTTTGTAGTAACATAGAAGAAGATATAGAAAAGTTGCAATTTCAACTCAGGCTGAAAATGGATGAACTTGAAAGGATCAAGAAACAGATTGCAGAAGGAGATTGATAGATGATAATTGTAGAAAACATTGAAGTATTCAATCTAGAAGGTGCAATAAGAGGAATGCGAAATCCTATGAACAGCTGGGATAGAAGCGATAGCGGGTTGGGATGCTGTAGAAGCACAAACTATACAAAATTTGTCTTGTGTAGAGACTGCGAGTGGCATGAGTTAAGCACTGAATTGTCGCACCCATTGTGTAATGAATCTATGTCGTATTTTCAAGTAGGTTCAAAGGACTTGGAATTGATGTCAAGGTTGTCCAAAGCTGGTACAGAACATAGAAAATATCTTAGGCAGATATTTGTTTCCATGGATATAACTGCTCCATTGTATTTTTGGAAAGAATTCGACACATACAAAGTTGGAACAGTTTCTAATTCATGTTCAACTATGCATAAGATTGCGGCTAAAGAATTTGAATTAGATGATTTCAGCCATGAGCATTTATTAGGTGATGCTGGAGAACGAGATGTCGATACTCCTATTGGAGTATTAGAACTTGTTGTCGATGCATTAAATATGTGGCGAAAAGCATACAACGATGATAAGTTAAAAGAACAGTGGTGGCAGATGATTCAGTTACTTCCTTCTTCCTATAATCAAAAACGAACTGTCACTATGAATTACGAAAACGTTCTGTCTATCATAAAACAGAGATCCGGGCACAAGTTAGACGAATGGAACATACTGGTTGACGAATTGAAAAAACTTCCATATGTAGATTCGTTATTATAATTGTACAAATCAATACTACGGAGGTAGACGTATGATTAACTTGACAAACTATCTTGAGGGAATTTCGTTCAGTACATTTAACTTCTGGTTCACTCGTATTTCTTTAAATATTTTCCGAATTATGAAGTTAGGTGACGATAGAAAATTCTATGAAATCGGAACACTTTATGATGACGAAAACAACTTAGAGATAAGGATTCTTTCAAGCTGTAATGAATCTGAAGATGCAATCGCAGCTGATTTCAACCGATATAAACTTCGCCCAGAATACGCAGTAGGTCGTCCGATTGACTGGAACAGATGCGAAGAAGCATATGATAAATTACTTATCGGTTGTCATCTCATCCGAGCGTTTCGTTTAAGCTCTTCTGACCCTGATGATTATTTGAATCCTGTTCACAGAGCAATCGAGTGGCTTTCTACTACAGATTTTTATACAGCTCCAGGCAGTTCAAGATATCATGATAACGAACCTAAAGGGCTCTTAAAGCATAGCTTACGAGTAGCTCTTAAGATGGTAGATTTAAATATGCTTCCGGATTTCAAGTCTGTGAAACTAGAAGATGCTGTTCTTGCGGGGCTTGTACACGATTGGTGTAAAATCGGATTGTACGAAAGTTATGATCGAAACGTTAAAGATGATTCTGGTAAGTGGGTAACCAAAAAAGAATACCGAACTAAACAGGCTTCTTTAACTTGTTTTGGGCACGGAGTATCTTCAATGTTTCTTGCAAATAGATTTTTTAGATTTGACGTAGATGCAAGTCTTGCTATTCGATGGCATATGGGATTCTGTCGAGTTGCTGATTCTGATATGAATGAGCTTCAACAAGCAAATGAAACGTATCCTATTGTACATATGTTGCAGTTTGCAGATCAGCTTTCTATAACTAAATACAATAAGGATTGATAGAATTATGAAAACGGAAAATATCAAAATCTATAATCATACCGGAACCTGGCACGTCATTGATCAAACAAAATACAACGGAAACGATGTTTACTTGCTAGAACATGACACATGGGGAGATATGACAGAAAACTTAATAGTAGATAAAAATCTCAACATTCTTCTGGACGATGTTTGGAATGGATTTGACGATTTAGAATATTTAGAATATTAGGTCCGTATAGGACCTTTTATTATAGTATAACTTTAGGAGGTTCATTGATGATTATCCGACGTAAAAATATAGCAGTAAAAGCAGCAGATGATGATGAGTTTGATTTCGGAGAACCCGATATGGAAGAATCCGAAGATATGGTAGAAGACGATGACGGATTTAATGACACTCTTGATTCAATAGCTGATGATATTGAAGACTTGAAAGATGACGTAGACGAAGTTGACGAAGATGAGGTAGGTATAGAATTAGACAACAATATTGATGGGCATTATATCGCAGAGTGCAGTAAATGCCACGGAATATTTATATCTGCTGTTTCGCAAACAAGTCAAGTTGTCAGCAGTATTCAAGGAGTTTGTCCTCTTTGCGATAAAGAATCTGATCAATATCTAAAATGGGTGATAAAGGCCGTATGATGAGGAAGTTGTCATGAAAATACTAGCAACAAAAGATTACACATACCAAACATACAAAAGAGGAAAACAGAAGTTTAGCATCTACATGTACAATGATGATGTAAACAATCTAAAGTTTCAGATATCAACAATCAATCCTTATGACGATGCTGATTATGCTTGGGCACGATGTGGTTATAAGGGAACAAACTATGTTCAGTTCATCAAAGGTGGAAAAGTTGTTGACGGGATGCAGCTTAATTACTATGAAGATGAAGACTACGAAGACGAAAACGAATATCTGAACGAAGTTATAGACTCTGTATGTGTTGAATTGAATTCAATGAATTCAAGTATAAAGCCTAAGATCATTTATGATTAACAATGGGAGATTCAATTATGGATTACGAAATTAATACTTATGACTTAACAGACGACGAGCTTGCAGATGGAGAGTATGATGATTACGAAGACGATGTATTCGTAAGTTATGACGATGATGAACTTGTTGACTTTGGATATGATATACTAACGGAGTTTACAACATGGGCGGATGAAAACACACCGGAGTATGTTCCCGAAACAGGGTTTGAACTCGCCAACATTTCAGTTGAAGGTAGTAGAATTTTTCTAGAAATATCTGGAGATGATATGATAATATCTGCTTTTGTTTATCTAGATCCTCAGAAAATTGATATTCAAGAGTACAGAGACGATCTTTTAGCAAAATTGAAAACGGATTATTTACAATACATAACTGATCTCGATTGGAAACGAAGATATAGAAATAGCTAATTATTATTTAATCTTTGTTGCAACGAGGTGATTCTAAATGAGTAAATCGCCGCTTCCAGGCGAGCACAGATGTGACTGTTGCGGAATTGATTTTTTCAAACGTCCTGAATCAATATATACATTTGTATATAAAAAACACATAAGACACTTTTGTGGCTGGACTTGTTACGAAAAATGTTTAAAATTAAAGAAGGCTAAAAAGTACGAAGAACTAGACAGAATACTAGATGAGGTGATAAAATATGAAGATTAGCAAAAGAATAGTAGCTTCTTCAGATGAAGGCTACAGATACATAACAAAACATGGCTTAGGCCCTGGTACCCTCCCTGACGGAGTTGAACTTATCAAATGGGAAGATTTAGATAATTACAAAACAGCTATCTGGCTTAGTAGGCCTCTTACAAAAAAGGAGCTCGACTACTTTGATATCTATCCAGAGTATATTCAATCTGCTAGAAAATCGGATCCTTACGACTTTTGTGAATCGTTAAAAAAGGAGTTATCTGCAGCTCTTCATGATTTCATGGTGAAAAAAGCTGGATTTCCTGAAGATGAAGCAGACGAGTACAGTGGATGTGATGTTAGCTTAGCAGAAGATGCTGTTGTAGCAGATGTATGGGCTGAGCTATCTTTTGATGCTACTATGGATCTTCAAGATACATTGAATAAGATTGTTGAAAAGTACGATGACCAATCATATTTTGATAATGAAGCTCCTGGTAGAATTTCTGCTTGGCTTTACGGAATCGATGGAATAAAATCTTCTGAAGAATTCTTCGATAAGGATGTGAAAGAAAAATTAGATTTTATATTAAGTAAATATTTTTATTCTTCAGCTTCTTATAAATTAAGTAAAGATGGGAAATATTATCTCTTCTTCTATAAAGATTATGATGATGAAAAAACCCATTTAGCACAAAGAGTACCTAAGAATATTTTCAAAAAATCATTGAAAGATATAGATTTATATTTTAATAATATTAATGAATCATCAGATTTTCTTGATAGAAAATATGAGAAAGAATTAAACGAATCTTCAAAAGAATCAAACGAACCCTTAAATGGAAGAACCTCTGCGGTGGAAATCAATACCGATGCTCCTATACAGTCTGCATCTTATGGAGGTGCTTATGATATTGAAGATGATCAATACTTTACAAAAGAGGACATTGTAGACTTTGGATATGGAGTAGTAGATAGACTAAACGACGAGTTCGGTAATGAGTTTGGCGTAAAATTTGATCTATACGATGTATACATGGACACTCCTACACTTCTGCATCTAACGGTTTGTGATGCGGAGGGCACAGAAGCATCTGCGGATATGAAGATTGATATGCGTCGGATAAAATATCCTAGAGATCTGAAGAAGTATGAAACCGATGCAGTTGTTCAGATAGAAGACGATTATAGATACGCTGCAGGTCTCGACGAGCCGGTTGAGTCTGCAACAAACACAACAAATGTTGCTCCTAATAACATGTTCATAGATGAAGATTCTGAAATATACGCATATTACGAGCCCGAGCAACCCTTAGAACCTGACGACCCTATTGAATACATAGACGATGATGAAATTGTAGCTTTCAAATTCCACGCTCCTATGATTATAAAGGATTCAACTGAGTACGATTTCCAAGGGGATACATATCCGGATTATCTATCGTTCCCTAATCATGATTTTAAGAAGAGCAGTAGAAACGAGGCCATACTCTATTCTGAGCTATTCACAGGAGTAGCTCTTGATGACGCTGAATCAATTATTGAACACATTCAAGATTATATAGGAGATTATGCTCCTACGGATCCTGGAACTTATGATGTTTATGCTCAAGGTAAATTGGGATATACAATATCTCATCCAGATCATCGAGGCGAGGAGTATTACGATGATGAGTATGAAGACAAGGAAGTAAGATTCGATGACTCGTCAACCGTTGTAACCAATGTTCATTGGTACAAAGTTAATTGAATTCTTGAATCGTTATATACTGCGTAGACAAGTTCTACGCAGTATTTTTTTTGGAGGTATTCAAATGTCTAAGAAGATGGGATACTTTTTTGTAAGTCTAGGTATTGCTGCTGTGATGGTAACTTCTGGATTAGGGGAGCTTGAGTACAGGACTCTTGACAAGGGGTTGTTACTAATCAAATCGTTGTCTTTTGTTCTGTTCCTTGTCGGAATGATTATCCTCTACAGTTCTGAACTGAAATTGAGATTATTTACTATTCTAATCATCGTCATGAAAGTCTTTCGACACCGCGGAGCAACCAAACTTGTAGCTAAACATGGTGGATGTTCCAATTTTTATAGATGGGCTGTTTCACATGGAAAGTAATTTAACATATGAACAGAGCGCCGTTGTTCTAAGCGAAGAACGGCGTATTTTATGCCTTGCAGGAGCAGGTACAGGCAAGACTCATACTATGCTATCTAGAATAAATCGCATAGCTCAGGAAACTAATGATCCCTCGTCTATACTTGTTTTAACGTTTACAAACGCAGCTGCTTATGAAATGCAGTCAAGGTATGATTGCAATTTTAAAGAATCTCCAGAATTCAGAACTTTTCATTCATTCTGTTATAATCTCATAGTCAACGACAGATGCGTCCGAGAGAAGATCGGTTACAAGAATATCCCAGATATAGCAGATGATTTATACATTAAGTATACATCTGAAATTGTAAACAGGTCTCTTGGATTGAAACAATCTAAGGTACTTCCGGAACTTTCTGAGAAAGTTGATTTTCATAGAAAACTACGTTCCAAGGCCATCAAGCAGAAGATGATAACAGATAACAAGATATCGTTTTCAGACCTATGTTCGTCTGTTTGTAATCTTTTTGTTGAAAACGATGAATCCATAAGGAAGTATAAATCAAAATACAAGTATATTTTTGTAGATGAGTTTCAAGATACAGACGATACACAGTACAAATTTGTAGAATCATTCAGTGAATCTAGTATTTTCTTAATAGGAGATGCTATGCAGTGCCTGTATACATTCAGAGGCGCAGATTCTAGTATACTGAAGAGGTTGGCTGTAGATCCAGATTGGCAGGTTTTAAAATTAACAAAGAACTTTAGATCGAAAGATCAAATATGTTCGTTTGCAAACAAAATAACCGAAAGATTGGATGGACCATACAGATTTGAATTGCATTCTGATAGCCCAGGCGGATTTGTAGATGTAAAAGAAGTAAGTAAAAAATTTTACAAACAATCAGTTGAAGAATTTCTGAAGTCATTCCAGTTCCCTGAAGATTGCGCAATTCTGTGCAGAACAAACAGAGAAGTCCAAGAGGTAGCAGAATTTTTCAGAATGTCTAACATTGAGTTTCACTCTAAGGATGAGTATTCAGATAAACTTAAGTACATTGAAATATTTGACGACGACGATAAGATACTATCGTTTTTATCTTCTAAGTTAACACATTTCGAATATTCTAGATACCTTAAAAATAGTTTTTTAAAGTTATCTAAGGGTGCTATTTATCGTCCATATGACCTTGTTGAAGATTTTCCAAGTGTTATTGAAACATACCAGATACTTCAATGTTTAAGAAGTATTCAAGAAACATCTGAAAACTTTCTAGAAGATTCATGTAGATACTTAGAGATACCTTATAACAATGAAATAGATCTTAAAGAATTATCAAAATCTGTTAACTCAAATAAATCTGGACCATATGTAGGAACTGTTCATTCGGTAAAAGGATTAGAGTTTGATTGCGTTATTGTTTTAGGTGTCAATACATCTTCATTTAACTTAACGTCTGAAGACAACTTATATGTCTACTATGTAGCTGTAACTCGAGCTAAAAAATCTCTATATGTTTTGAAGGTTTGATGATTATGAACAAACAGTCAGTATTGACAAAGAAGTTTTTACACTCTGTTTCAAAACACATATCGAACTGTTCTCGTCTTAAAGGAACAGAGGTTTATGTTGTTCTATGCCAAGATGACAGAAGAGTTCCAATTAATCATGATATGGTTACTCAGGATTTCGAAACAACATGCAGGATGTACCCTTATGCAGAATGTTATATTGATACTCATCATAGAACATCTGCAAATAAGCAGAGTATATTGAACCATTGTCTTACTCAACATTTCTTTGACGATTTAGTTGATTACGTTGACGATTACAATGTTGTACATTTGAAATCATCTATGATTGTTCCAGGCACCTATAAGTTTTCATACCGTTATAACAAGAAATCCGGAAGACACTGGATCAGAATAAGATAATCGTTATTGAAATAGAAGGAGGAAACTAATATGGTTTGTTTAAAATCTATCGAGATTCAAGGAATGCACAATGTTAAGTTTGCAGAATACAATATTTCTGGCTGTAATTACTTTACGGGTCCTAATGGATCTGGAAAAACTACAGCTATGCAAGCAATTCAACTAGCGCTTCTTGGATACATCCCCGGAGTAGCTAAGCAGAAGTCAGAAATCTTCAAACACAAGAATCCAAATTCTCTCAGTATGAGCGTTAAACTTACATTAGACGCAGATGGAAGCCCTGTAACTATTCAAAGAACTTGGATGGGGACAGCATCTAATGTAAAGTATTCTGTTGTAATTGATCCTGAATCGTATGATCTATCAAATCTTTATCAGGATATTGAACTACCTATCTTTAATTTTTCAGAATTTACGTCTTTAACAGCTAATAAGTTAAAAGATTGGTTCTTGGCGTACTTGCCATCTAGTTCTGATAATGTAGACTGGGATAGAGAACTGAATAATGTTTTATCTACATATAGTTGTTCAGATAGATTAATTTCGGAATTCAATGTTCATAGATCGTCTAAAAATTTATCAGGGTTAGACGAAGTAAGATGGGCTAATGATTATTTTAAACAGTTAGTATCTTTCACTAAACAGGAGATTGACCGGCAGCAGAAGACCATGCAGTCTTTAGTTTACTATGAAGATATTGATGATGACTTAACAGATGAAGAAATCAACAGTAAAATTTCATATGCACAAAAGTGCCGAGACATCAGAAACAAGTATGATTCCGACTTAGCTTATAACAAGAAAATTGAATCTGAGTTGCTACAATTCAGTAATCTGCATTATGATAGTGTAGAAAACGATCCAGAATACTTGGATATGATTCAGATGAAGTATACTTTAGATGCAGATATTAATGATATCAATGAAAAATTGTGGAATAGAGAAGATTACGATATCATTGATTCAGAAACTGTACGATTGAAATCAGAACAGAAAACTATAATGACGGTGTTGTCTGGAAAGGGTATCTGTCCGTATACAGGAACAGAATGTAGCGAAATCAAGTCTAAATTTGACCAGTATACCGAGCAGAACAGATTATTAAACAAAGAGTTATTACAGCTTTCCGAAGATAGAAAGGAACTTGATGAAGCTAAGGCAGCTTTAAAGCTGCATTTAGATGAAGTAAATAGAAAGCGTTCAGATATTGAGAAAAAGCTGTCTAAGTTGAAGATGGATTATGAAACTAAATGTCGTCTGTTGAATCAGCTCAAAACGATTCCAGATACTTTGCCTGCAAACGAAGACTTTGACAGCACAATCCTTAAGTATACAGAACTAAAAGCAAAGAAATTGGCCAATAGTAAATACCAGAATTTGATGAATTCCATTACATCAAAAGTATTTGAAGATCAAGAATTGCTTGAATGCTATAAAATTTGTGTAAACTTGACAGGTGTTAACGGATTACAAACTTCACTGGAGAGTATGAATCCATTCGTAGGATTCAATGAAACACTAGATCCGCTTGTTAAAGCGATGTTCGGAGAAACTTGTACTTCTAGATTTAATTTAGAATCCAAATCTAACAGTTTCAGCATGGGAGTTGTTATCAATGGGAACTATGTAACTTACGAAATGTTATCTAGTGGAGAGAAATGCCTGTATTCGTTATGCTTGATGACTGCATTAGTACGCATTCTTCCGTCTAGTATCAAATTAGTCATGGTAGATGACATGTTAGATCATCTAGATACCGAGCATATTAATCTTCTTTCAGAATCGTTAAATAATGTAGATGATGTACAATATGTGTTTGCAGGTGTTGCAAATATCAATAATTCAAAATCTTTAAACAAAATAGAACTAACAAGGAGATAATATGGACCATTGTATCCTTTGCAAATGTAAGGAATTACGACAACCTGCTGTACCTGGAAAACCTGGAATGTTCCCCATTGTTCCGCTTAATGACGGTGGAGTTCCTCAGCCTCATAATTATGTACCGTTATGTAGGTACCACGAAATGATGTATCATAGATGGTTCAATGAAGCTGAAAGAGAGCTTTGCGACAAAGTGATCAAGAAGTATATGAAATCAAAATTTCCTGGTTGGAAGAAAGACAACTGTAAGAAATTTGAAGAAGAGTTAAACAATAGTTTAATCAAGCGAATCAGGAGGAAACTAACTTGATGGAAATCAAAACAACGCTTAAAGAGATAAGATTAGATCATCAGGAGGATGTTGTCATGGGTAATAAAGAAGAAGCCACAGTGTTCAAAAGTGCACAAGATTTTAAACAGATCATGTGCGGAGTTTATTGCAAATCTTATGTTAGTTCTTCTGATAGGACAAACAGCACATGTAAAAGTTGCGCATTAAATCCTGACTACAGAATAAACTTTGAGTTAGGGTCTAATGTTAAACCTCTTGCTAACATTTCTGTTTTGCATGATGGAAGAGATCTGATCAATCAGTATCAAGAAGCTGAATTTTTAGAATTGCTGAAACGATTCCAGCTGGAGGTGAAATAAATGTCTCCTTATAGAGTTCTTGTAAGCAACGATGATACATACGCTGTATTATCTGCTATGTTATCTAAGAAAGACGATGAGCTCCGTATTTACATTGTCGAAAAAGCGGATCTAAAGATCTTCAAAGATGATGGAGCACTGGATTATGATGCTATCGCATACAGAATGACTACAAAATCTAATTCTGTAATTGTTGGAAACTATTTTGCAGAAAAAGATGATACCGGATCTAAATATAGTGTTTTCAAGAAAGGTAGTAGGTTTACATACGATTTAGGAAGTGAATTTACAACTCTTTCTGCTTGTTTAAAAGCTGCTATGGAGCACTTCTGCGAAATCCACAATTTGCACATTGAACATGTTTTCGGATAAATATCGTTCAAATTCAGTTTCGTTATAGATAGAGTACACAACCTAATATAATGTACGCAGATTAGTATGTATCTATAGTCTGTACTCCTTCGTATCACGTGTGCCGACACGAGGAAAGCGGCGCGGTTTAGTCCACCGGGCGAGACAGAACGGACTAAATTTTGGACCCGTAGCTCAGCGGTAGAGAGCTCCCGGCTCATAACCGGTAGGTCCTGAGTTCGAATCTCAGCGGGTCCATTTAGAAATGAAATACAATAGGGCAGGAGAACTTTTCACAACAAGTTGAGATGAAGCAGATATCGAATTGGATCTGAGAAAAGAACGCGGAGGTTCAGATACTATCTTGTGATCTTTGGACGGACCTGCCATATGTAAAACAGTCTGAAAATTGGCCCTTCGCCAAGTGGCAAGGCACAGGACTTTGACTCCTGCATTCGTTGGTTCAAATCCAACAGGGCCAGCTACTCAAACATACAAAGATGCACCATTAGGAGGACAACTTCGTGAGTATCACCAAACGAAAGAGAGCATCATTGGGAACAGATTCAAATTTAACAGGAGATGAATGCGAAATGAACGTCTACGCACCTTGGATAATTTTTTATCGTCAGATTGAAGCTATGTTTTCAGAAGATCCTGAAGTTGTTGTTACTTATGATGACGAAACTAAAACTATCACTCTTCGAGTTGAGGATCTGAAAAAAGCTGAAGCACTTTCTAAACTTCTTCCGTCTCATCGAGTTTTCGGAAACGTAGAAGTAACTGTAACAGTTGTCCCTGCAAACAAAGAGCCCATAGACAAGTCAAAGTATCTAGAAGCAGCATTCAGAGGAAATGGCGCTTTTTCGCACATTACAACTATTCAGGATATTCCTCCTATGCACCTTCCTAATCCTGTTACATATTGTGTTTTTAAGAAGGAAGTTGTTCAGTACGATGCAGATGACATGAGTAGCGAATCTGGAAGAATTTCTACGCTCTATCAAGATATCGCAAAAGAATTGTTCGGAAATATTGGAGGAGTATATTTCTGCACAGATTCTGAATAAGCCTTAAGGAGCTTGTATGAAGCTTAAAAAATATACTGCTTGGAGGTGGCACGCTGAAACCTCATTTGCAATCTTAGCTCAGCTGGGAGAGCACATCCCTTACAAGGATGGGGTCAGTGGTTCGAGCCCACTAGGTTGCATAGATGTTATAGCTCGTCCTCTTTTACGGACCTTGGATTAGATGTATCTTATAATAGTCCTAGGCAAGGTGCATTGAATACGCAGAATCAAACGAGAACTGATCACCTCGGTAACATGCGTACGTTTGCTAGTAAACTATAACATCTTGATGCAGGTGTAGTACATCGGCTAGTACGCCAGCCTTCCAAGCTGGATAGACGGGTTCGACTCCCGTTACCTGCTTTCATAGGGTATATCGTAACGGCAACGAGGGTGCGAAACGGAGTTATTTCCAAAGTATGACCTACGTTCCTCGGTTCGAGTCCGAGGTGCCCTATTGGATAGGTTCATAACATTTCAAACCTATTAGTATTTTTCTAAGAATTGCCGATGTGGTGAAATCGGAAAACACGAGGGACTTAAAATCCCTTGACAGAAATGTCTTGTCGGTTCGAGTCCGACCATCGGTACAATTCGATCAATAGCTCAATGGAAGAGCACACGCTTGGTAACCGTGGATGCAAGTTCGATTCTTGCTTGATCGTTAGAAACAAATTTTGTTTCGTTATAGTATTTGAAGATGGGATAAACGGTGACGGATATCCAGTTCATCATATGGCAGATGTTTCCTTATGACCGTCATGAAAGGGCCTGCGCTACTAAGGTAGAAAAGGACGACTAATGATGACATCTTCAACCACATGCTTCTGTGGCGCAATAGGCAGCGCATCTGATTTGTAATCAGCAGGTTGTGGGTTCGAGTCCCTCCAGAAGCTTTGCCCGCTACTACATTAGCGCTGATGTTAGTAGAATGAAACCATAGCACTTTGGCAGCTTGTCGCTTGGTAGAATAGCAAGGGATTTCTTACATTCTTGGCCATAGGAAGAAGTCGTTGCCTGTTTACGAGATACAGGAGGCTAACGTTTGGTCTATTTCCATACGCCGGTAAAGGAAGAGAAATGGACAAATGGGGAGGTAGCGAAGCGGCTGTAACGCGGCGGTCTTGAAAACCGCTTGTCCGAAAGGGCACATGGGTTCGAATCCCATCCTCCCCGCTACAGGTGAAGAACAGCCTTTGTAAATGCATTTACATCAATTGTTCCGTGAGATGCGAAACTCAGCGAATTCTTACTTGTACTATAGAATATGCTAAAAAGCCGTTCCTAGTAACTGAAAAACGTTAAATACAGTGAACATGTTGCTGGCTATCAGTACAAGTGGTGGCCAGCATTTTAAGAAATAGGGGATCAAGATGGAGATTAGAACAATACAGCAAGTTAGAATATATGTATTAGCTCTAAATACATTCGGTAGAGCCGAAGAAGGAAGGATAGCCGCCATTTCAGATAATTATGACAAGTTAGCTAATTTCTACAGAACTCAGATAGATAGTGATGGAGGATATAGAGATGAATTCGGATACTTTCATCATTTTGGACAAGGATTACTATATAACTTCAATCCATGTTCTAATATATCATTGAATGAAACAGATTGGTATGGATTTGGAATTCACGATGAGTGGGTAGATATAGATCGGTACAATGAATTGAAAGGAAATGCAGTTTTCATATGATGGTAGTATCTTATGTCAGCTTTTGTCGTATCATATAGGAGGTCAATTCATATGAGACGATATATCAAGAGCGGAGTAACTTCAGGATATGTAGGAATCTGGTGGTATATAGATGATACGGTTATTGGTAGGTTAGTTTCTCTAGATAATGGATACAACGATGGGAGATACGTTCATTATAGCGAAACTAAGAATCATTCAACTGAATGGAAATCTGTACTTCAAGAACAGCTTCCTGAGAAATATGACGAATTGTATCCTAAAATGTATAAATGCATAGAACGTGGCCGGGTAGTATACAATATAGTTTCCCAGTGCTATCAAATTTTTTGTAGTGAGGATGCTGCTAAGAATGCAGAATTAATTTCTGCAGTTGTTGAATTCTATAAATTGAGAAATTGTAGATACGAAGTATGTACTGATACTCATTATCATGTATTTGAGCTGACCGGTAATCCTGCTATAGATAATATGGAATATGGACTATATTAATCCGATTCAGGAATTAGAAGCACCTGTGGTGGAATGGCAGACACGGTAGATTTAGGATCTACTCCGAATAGGGTGCAGGTTCGAGTCCTGTCAGGTGCATATTTTACTAAGGAGATCAAATGGATAACATATCAAAATTACTGCAGTATATTGTTCCGTTTTCTAAAGTATCTATTGAATCTGACGGAAAGATTCATGATAAAGCTACAAACTCTATAAAGTTATCAAGTTCTTTCTTCTATGTTGATCGTTGCAATTCTTGTGGATGCTGCTGTCCTCCAGAATCTAATGTTTATACAGTTTCTGATAAGGATCGTATTGACAGTGTAACAGATGAATTTTTGACTGATTACGGATTAGATCCGGAATTCATGCACACATTTAAGCAGTCATTGATTGAAGAAACTCATTCTATAAATGGACATGATGTACATGTATGGGTGTATAAGTTAGTCAAAAACGAAATGTATCTTCCTCAGAAAGGTAAATCAATATTCCGTTGCAGTCAGTTATTTGAGCACCCTATGGGGTATAGATGCAAAATTCATCCGGTAAGATCTATAACTTGCATTATGCCTCATTTACGAGTATTTCATAATAAAACTGGAAATGTTTCTCTAGGAATTTCTCAATTCGGCAGAAACTGGGCTCTAAATTGCCCTGCAGTTTTTAGCGAAGCATCAAATTATGAAGAATGGAATTCTGCAAAACAAGATAGATTATTCAAATTAGAACGAGTTCTTGAAGCTGCAAATGATTTTGGAGTTGAAACCTATATCCCGGATGTTTTGGATTATATTCAGAATATAGATTATGAAAATTATCGTGAATATCTTAATAAGAACATAATAGATACTATTAAAGTTAGAAAGCTTTTTTGATTGAATCGTTATTAACTGTAGAGATAAACATCAATTTTCCAATAGGAGGTTATCATGAACAAAGTAGTTGACATACTCATGAAGAGAGACGGAATGTCTAAAAAAGAAGCAGTAGACCTGGTACAGGATGTACGATCTATGATGAACGATGCTATAGCAACAGGAGACTATTGCGAAGCTGAGGAAATAATGTACAGCGAGCTTGGCTTAGAGATGGATTACATATATGATATATTATTCTAAAGGAGTTTAAAAAATGTATTTTTATTCGTTACAAGATTTTGAACTAGGTGACAGAGTTGTTCTTTCTAGTAAAGTTTCTATTTCTGGAACAGCAGTTCCTAAGTACCTAGAATCCGAAGTTCTAACTGTAGTAGGATTTACAAAGAAGAGTGTCAAATGCCAAAGAGATTCAGGAGGAGATCCTATAAACATCCTTCCAGAGTACTTAGAAAAGCTTTAATTAATTTACAACAGTATCGAACCTCTGCTTTATTGTAGTAATAAAGTAGGGGTTCTTTTTTGTGAACCTTTTATAGTACTGAAGTCAGAATAGTAGGTGGGATAATTATGTTTGACCAGATGTTTCTATACTCTCCTTTAGATCCTCGTATAAAGGTCTATCCTGGTGCTAAGATTCGTCTGGGCAGGTTTGAAACAACTGTATGGATTGTGGCATTTGGTTGGTACGCATATGGTGGAAATCGTCCAGTATGTGGTTGGTACTTAACAGATACTTGCGATCCAGGAAACGTAAAACCGTTACAACTAACAGATTTCGACGACATAATATTGATCCAAAACTAAGGAGGTGGAGTTTTGAGTAGTTCTTTAAACATACCAGGCTCCAATGTTAAGATCACCGACGGAACTATTGTTATGCTTGCAAGGTTTCCCGGAACACGTTGGGTCGTCCACAACGGGTGGTACGTCTACAATGGTCGAAATTACTTCGGTTGGTATTTTTGTTCCGTCCCTGCACAAACAGTCCTTCCGGTGAACCCTCAGGATTTAGTAGGAATATCTGTAGTATCTTCAGGCGATTCTTCCTCAGCAATAAATCCGTCTCCAAATCCCGGGTATCCGTGCCCTGGACCAGAGCCTGGAGTGTATCCTGGCCCGTATCCTGGGGACAACTTTGGGCCTAATCCTTTTCCGCCTGTTCCTCCTTGTCCTCCGCATGATAAACCTGCTTATTTCGGTCAGAAAGAGCTCGCTATGCTGAACGCGAGCATGATAACTGTTCCGAATATGCGAGATTTATACAATATTGACACAAGACGAATTCCTAATGGAAGGATTGTTGCAGTCAATAGTGTAGACGGCGAGAGAAAATTTTTCATATGGAACATGGTTGACGATAGATGGGATGAATTTGAGTTTGTAGAAGGTTATTCTGAATTAGAATCAAAAGTATCTTCTATAGACGAATCAGTCTCAGCTATTGAGGAAAAACTTAGTAAAATAGATAAGCTATCCGAATTGTTCGGATCTAACACAATAATTGTTTCTAATGAAAGCTGGATTGCCGATTCAGGTGTAGAAATCGGTGATGATACTATTGAAGAATCTGTAGAAACTGCCAGTGATAAAACAGTAGCTACAGAGAAAGCAGTTGTTAAACTGATAGATAGTAAAATTACGGATGTAGAAGCAGTTGTTGAAGAAGTAACCCCTAAATGGGTTGAGTTTTAGGAGGTGGATAGATGGCACTAAACGTTTCGTTCGCTAGAGGTTCATCTGCTGGATTCCAGACTCTTCCTAAGGATCCCAACACAATATATTTCATAACAGATACACATGAAATATATTTAGGTGGGGAAAAGTATTCTATTGGAAAAGATATCGCAATAAACATTTCGGGATCCGGCGATATCATAAAAGATGCAACATGGGATCCTGCTGAAAAATCTTTAACGTTCTTAAGAGGGTCTGCTTCGGATATTGCTTCAATATCTAATGCTATACAATCTGCAACAGCTGGAAGTATAGTTTCTGTATCTTCAGATAGATCTTCCGCAATAGATGTCGATTCTTCAGATCCTAAGAATGTAAAGTTAGTATTGAACCTTGCTACAGGTGATAACGCTGGGAATGTTAAACTGACTCAGTCCTCAGAAGGACTCAAAGCAACCGTAGATATTCCCGATGTATCAACTTCTGTAACATCTACTTCAACAGATTCTGAAGTTCCTACTGCTAAAGCTGTATGGGATGTTATACAATCGTCTTCTGGATATCAAGGTGCTATGAGATTCTTAGGAATCTCTACTACTAAGATAGCAGATGGTGAACGTCAGATTCCTACAATAAAAGGTCAGTCAGTCCCTCTTTCAGAACTGAAGCCTGGTGATATAGTTCTATACAAACCTGAAACAAATGGATCTGGATATATAGAATTTGTCTGGGACGGAGATATGTGGGTCCAATTAGGGGACGAAGATTCTTATGTCCACAAATCTATTCAGGTAGTTGCAGGTAAAGGATTATCAGGTGGCGGAAATCTTTCATCAAATGTAGAACTGACCCATGCAGAAACGGGAGATCCGGATGTATCACAGTATGTTGGCCCGCATGTAACATCTGCAGTAACTCGAATAAACGTCGACGAATTTGGTCATATTCAAGATGTAGAGTTTTCAGAAGTTTCTATCGGAGATCTACATACACGAGAGTCTGTACTAGAAGCTAAGGTTCAAGATCTAAAAGAGCGTGTAGACGCTTTAGATGGTGGAGGCGAATCTTTAAGAAATCTCATAGTTGAGATTGTCAATGAAGAACTTGATAAACGTGGACTCATATGGAAATATCCGGAAGATTTAGACCCGGAAAATCCCGAAGATCCCGAAAATCCTCAACCTTAATACATTTATCAAATTGTTATTGATAAATTATCAATAAAAAGTTAAAAAATTGGAGGTTCAATAAAATGGCTGCTGTTCAAGGCGGAAATGTAAAATTTGTTTATGTCCCTGCTGGTCAGGAAATGCCCGCAACTGTAGATGCTTCTACTATCTATTTCTTAGAGTCTGCTAAGGAACTGCGTGTAGGTAACGTCCTTATCGCCAGTGTTTCTGATCTGACCAATTATATCCAGAATAGCGACATCGTTATCACAGGTACAGGCGATGATATCGTTGATGTTACCTTAGTTGGTAACACTTTAACAGTAACTAAGGGTGACAGCGGTTACATGCTGCGGACTAATGGTACTGCCACAGGCGCTACCATTACGCTTGCTGCTGCTCCTGTCAACGACATGGATGCTGCTACCAAGAAGTACGTTGACGATTCCATGGGTGAGCTGTCAAGTGCTCTTATCTTCCGTGGTGTTGCTGATCAAGAGCCTACTGGCACTACTTACATTCAGGGTGGCGAGACTAAGAATGCTCAAACCGGTGATGTTGTAGTTTATGCTTCTAAGGAGTATGCTTTCGACGGAACCCAGTGGATTCAGCTGGGCGATGAGAGCTCCTTTGCTCTGAAGACCACTCAGGTTATTGCCGGTGATGGCTTAACAGGTGGTGGTGCACTTGGTAGTGATGTTACCATTACTCATGCAGCTGCGGGTTCTTATGGTTCTGGTACGGGCGATGTCAAGGCTGCTGCTGGTGCTGACATCTTCGTTCTGAATTCTGTCAAGTACGATGGATTTGGTCATATTGAGACCGCTACCGGTACTGATATCGGATCTGCTGTTGATACGAAGATTACCACTGCCATCCAAGGTCTGGATATGGCTGCTGCAGTTGGTGGCACTGGAAAGGTCATCACCACTGTTAACGAAACAGACGGTGTTGTAACTGCGTCTGCTGTTGATCTGTCAACGGCTGTTGCAGAGGACGATACTGCTCCTGTTACCGGCGGTGCTGTTTATGATGCTATCGAAGACGCTAAGACCGAGATGGCTCTGACCTGGACGGTTGTTGGTGCGTAATAGCTGACAGCTAAAAATTAACATTGAGGTGGCAGATATATTCTGCCACCTTTTATATTTGTACAAATGTTTGGAGGTCTATGGAATGCCTGTACAAATATGGAACCAAGGACGTGCAGTAGGTTACTCAGCATATGAAATATATGTAAAGCAGCATTTAAGCGAACATCCTGATGAGCCCGTTGCAACAGAACGGGAATGGCTTGCTGCGAGTATAGGATCTGGTTCATCTATGATACTTTCGCTTCCACAACTTTCTGGAGTAGGGAAAGACGAATTAACTTACATAGATATTCAGCTTCCAGAAAATTCTGTTTTAGTCGCAGCGAATACAATAGTTGCATCGTTCTTTCCTGGTTCTATATCAGGAACTGCTGCTACGTGCTATAAAAATGGGGCTACTAGTAGCTCATTAACTGGAGGAGTTTGGGCTACAAAAATAACAAAATACAGCCCGCTTATTTCTAATACATCATCTTCTCATCCTGATGGGTATGTTGGAACATCTGGATCAATTCCTGTTGATTCAGATAGCTTACAGATGTCAGATGACACCATATCCAAACTTGAAGATTACATGCAGATACTAGATGGTGTTGTTATACAGCCAGGATACTGGACAAACGAAAGTTCTTCTAGTGTACCTTATAGCGATTTTTCTCCTCAACTTTATTCTAAAATAGACGGAACATCTGTTGAATATGTCGTTCCTAGAATACGTCTCTTAGTTAAAGGTACGCTTGTTAATAGCGCAAACATACTACTTACCGGGTTCACCATAAG
>Ga0326512_10001096_pt1 | contig 21849 bp, 39 predicted proteins | sample 1_2617_0518_D_FD_203652 | JGI IMG/M metagenome (GOLD analysis project Ga0326512, IMG submission 203652) | Bovine rumen microbial communities from UC Davis, California, United States - 1_2617_0518 | ecosystem: Host-associated > Mammals > Digestive system > Stomach > Rumen | place: USA... | reverse complement strand
TAGAAGCACTCCCTGAGTTTACTCACTCGGTATACGACAGATAAGGAGACCTTAAAGTCATTGTGGCTGGTCTTCTTCTCTCTTGAGTCGTTGAACGCCTCTTTGAACTCTTCATACTTGTTAATCTTGAAGCCCTTGTCTTTACACCAGATAACGTAGTCGTCATACACCTCACGGAGTTTGTGATACTTCCCAAAGTACCCACAGAACTCCTGGTAGTACAGGCGGTAGGAAATCATGTTCTCTTGCAAGAGCTCTCTCTGGACGGCGACGGAGTCGCTCTCTGGGAAATCCTTGTCCATGTAATATCTCGCAATGCCTAAAACCACACCGAGGAAGTGCACGATTCTCTCTGGGGTATAGGTCTCCTCCTCGAAGTTGAAGCTCTTGTTATCATTGGCCGAGAGGTCGGCTCGTAGAGGAATGATGCGAGCACGGCGAATACACGCCTCGGCGTCAGTCCCCTCCCAGTGTGGCATGTGGTTAGATGCAGACACGCACTGGAAGTCACAAGAGATAGAGATAGGTTTCTGCCCACGCATCACGTCTAGCTCGATGTCCCCATGGTCCGCAATCGTACGGAATAAGTCAGTATCCTCAAGGGTGCCTGGCTTCTCCTCGTCTGGGGCATTCACTAGGGTATTCGCTAGGCAGTGGTTCTTGTGCCAGTTGCCAAGTTCTGCTAATTGGAGACGACTGGTATTTCTAGTGCCCATAAGCGTGTGAATCAGCCCGATAAGGGAAGACTTCCCGTTTCGCCCGTTCCCTTCTAAGATGTAGGTGCCGAGTGGCTTCTCCTTCATGAAAAACGTTGCGAACATACGGAGTATGTCCATATACCGCCCGTGGTCATTGCACGCCCATACCTGGATAAACTCGAAGTCTGGGTCCTCCTCTAAGTCGCCCTTAGAGAGAGTAAGCTCGGCGAAAGTCTCGTCCACATATTCTTCTAAGATAAGCCCATAGTCGTAGAACGCATCGTCATCATATTTCACGATATGGCGGCTAGATTTCACGGTATTGAAAAGCCGGCGGAAACAGAGTTTGCCTTTAGGCACCGTATCTGTCAAATCGCCGTTCTCGGTGTTCCAAAACTTTGTCGGTGTTACTTGTATTATTGTGTTGTCCACCCTCGGGATCGTCCTCTCTTTTCTTATCTTTTTATCTAACGAGTCGCATATCTTATCTATAGCCGAGCCGTCCACCGTGCCAGTAGTATCTTCATAAGCCTGGGTGACTAGGTTGATAAAGTCCTCTTTGTCAATCGGCTCGTAAATCGCCTGTAACGGCCGGCCGTTTTGTTGTGGCCGTATATAATATGTTTGGTCTGTCCCCCTTAATGCTAGTATATCATACCCATCAAGTGTGCGAGAGAGCACCTCATGGTTCACCTTCTTCACGTTAGAGAGAGTGATTTTTATCCCCTCACCGGTTTCCTCCGCCTCTAAGACGCCTCTTAGCTTTGAAAGTACCTCTCTAGGAATACTGGAATCTTTTTCCATAGCACCAAAAGCTAGAGAGATAGTAGAGTTATCTTGTGGGCTAAATGGGACTACCTCCTTGCCCGACATATTACCCCTCCAACTCTTTGCGTAATGTTAATACGGTTTTCTTTATGGCTGGCACTAAATTATGTAAATATACTATTGGCAGCTCTTCGTCCTCTTCAACTAATCTTTTTAGCTTGTTTATGTCAGCCCCTATCCCTATATACTCTTCTGCTGTCTTAACCCACTTAACCTGACCAGGCTTTGGGTGGTATGGGAATTCAAAACACACCACACAGGTTTTATGATTTGGGTTGTATTGTACCCCGGTTATATTGATATTTGATTTAGCAAGCTGCGCTTGCCATGAAAGAGTCTCTTCCATATTGCTCCTTTCTTATAATTTTAATGTGTATCCTCATTATAACACGGCCGATGGAATGTGTGTCAATACAGAACATTTCCCGAACACGCCGAGTTTTCCACAACTAAAAAAGTACTGAAAAAGTACTTAAGTGCGAATTAAGTAAATTAAGTACTTTTTTGTGAATATGAAATATAACATGTTGTGTGTCAAAAAAACGCAACAGGGGTGGGATGGGGGTGTTGTAAAAATTACTAGAGGTGGCTTGGGTCTTGACAAAATATTTGTGGGTTTTTGTCAAATTCACGTGAAAAAACTTGACAAATGACTGAAAATATGTGAACTCTTAAAACACAATACTGTTTTTTTGTCAAACATTTAACAGGGGTGATGGTTTTTCCGTACTTAAAAATACTTAAAAATACTTAATTCCGTTTTTTAACAGAGGTAGAACTTAAAAAAAACATAGCCCAACTTAACAAAAAACTTAATTCACTTAAGTATCCTTTTTTACTACAACATGAAAAAGCCACTATGTAAAGTGGCTCATTCCTTCATGGTTTATTTAGTTTGGAGTTTTTGGAGATAATTTGGCGAAATGTTTATTTTTGTACCTCCACTTTTTGTTTGGATGAATGTGTGAGTGTATAAGTAGTGTGTGTGAAGTGTTATAAAGGTGGAAAGGCCTATCTGGCCTACCTCTATAATATCATATTTCTGATCCAAAATAAAAAAATCTTTTAGAATTTTCTTATTCGCCAGTGTATGCCTGCTTGTACGTGTCGCTGTACAACACCCATCATCACCCCCGCTGACGCAGGGATACTCTCGACACAAAATTTGGGGGTCTCTCCCGCATGCAAAAACCGAACAAAAACCGAACTTAATTTGACAATATCTATTTTTATGGCCGTTTTTATTGTATTTTTTTAGTATATTAAAGTTCAGAATGGAAAGAGTACTCAAAAAACGATATGTTATAATATCCCGCTAAAATACAGTGCATGCAAGCCAAAAATACAGTTATATGCAATTTTAGCATGTAATTATAGCTATTATATATCACCATATATCACCATATACCACGCCCAGAAACAGGGAAGCCCAGATAAAAACCGAACAAACCCCACCCCTGTTCTACCCCTGTTGATCTAAAACCGAACACAATTTTCGCCATGCAACCCGCTGTCAAACAGAGGTCGGAAGAATCACCGCCCCAATAAACCACCATTTACAACTTCAAAAAATTATTATATAAAAACCGAACACGCACGGCTCGAATCCCCCGAATGTTGTAAAAAATACAACAATTTTACCCCTGTAAATAAAAAAAAGTCTTCAAAAACTCTTGCAAAAAGTGTTCGGGTCATGCTAAGATTAGGACAGTTCGAAAGAACGAACGAACGAATCGAAAGAATCAATCGAACATGATTGCGATATTATAGCATCGAATCAATCGAAAGAATCAATCGAATCAATCAATCAATCAATCGAACCAACAAAAAATCAATCAATCAATCTAATACTAAAGAAAGGAGTATTTTTCTAGTAGCCAAAGACTAACACGAATTATACAATTTGGACGCTTATTCAAGAGGTGATTAGTATTCTTGAAGGTTATAACGTAACGGCTAGTCCGAAAAGGTATCCAATCCTGATAGCCAAAAAAAGTCATAGGGCAACACGCAACCGACCTCTGTATAGTGAGGTGGCAATATATATAAACAAGGTGCTAAGCGTTATAGGTGGATAGTTTGAAAGTTATTCTCAAGTTTAAGTAGTGTATAACTCTTAAGGGTCATGATAGACTTGATTGACCCCTAACAAATGACAGTTGCACTCTAACAATTTGGGTATGATAGATAGGGCTAAGATAGGCACTATACTAGACTTGTAAGGCGTATAAAGGGCTTATAACTATCTACTATTTGAATACTACTATTATACCATGCTTAGCAGGTGATACCTCTATACATTAGAGGTATTTGGCACGCTTGCTAAGCAATGTTTAACAGGGGTGGTTAGAGATGCCACCCCTGATACAACTAAAAAAATCAGATATATCACATTGGTGATGGAGATAGGGGCATTGTATCCTGTGCCTCTACAATATCACTAAAAGGGATACAGAGGAGAAAACTATGGCAAATAACAGGCTATGGCAAGAGGTAGTCGATGACTACTACAATGAAGCAAACTTTTATCTGGTAACGGAGGCGTAAGATGAGGGGTAAGACTACTATAACAACAGAGGATAATGCTACCTTCGTGGTGATACCTGAGATGCGTAATGGCATGATATGCTGGCGACAGGTGGCAACTAACTAACAACTAACAGAGGAGAAACAGAGATGTATTTCGAATTAGACCTAGACCAGAATGCTATGTTCACGATAGGGTACGCCATAGTGGTGGCACTTGTGGTGAAGATGGTAATTGCGATGAGCAAAAAGAACTAACAGAGGAGAAACAGATATGAAAGAGATATATGCAATAGAGGTAATAAACTATGATTCGCAAGGGGCATGGACGGACGTGCATACCTCTGGTGAAGGTTATGCAAGACTAGAGGACGCACAGGAGTTCTTGAAGAATAGGGTGTGCAGTGAGTACTGGAGCGACACCATGATGTACGGGTACGGCAAAGATAGTAATGGGGGAACAATAAGATATAACATTATACCAATAACAATAAGATAATCAAAGGAGATATAACTATGACAACTACAATCAATACAACCAAAAATTATGAATTGACAATCTTGATGGACGAGGGGGCGACAGATAAGGATATCGAGGAGATGACCAAGCGGGTGAAGAAGTACGGCAAGATTACGAGCTTCGAGGACGATGGGGTGAAGCGTCTGGCGTACCCAATCCAAAGGGAACGCTTGCACGAGAAGACACGCTATCTATTCTACACGATGACAATTGAGGGCGACAACTGGAAAGAATTGAGTAACGACTTCAATACCAACGAGAATATTGTAAGGTATCTGTTAGTGAGGGCGGCACGATGAGCATACGCATAACAGATACAACAGAGAATATCACCATCACCTTTATCCGATTCAATGACGTGTTCGGTAAGGTGGTGGCGATGAGGGGGTGGCAATATCAAACTAATAACAGAGGAGAATAAGAGATGAACAGAGAGAAGACACAACAGGGGTTAGCAGATTACATCCAACAGAGGATTGACGATGGGCAACGCCCACACGTCTGTGGCAGCAACGGTGGCGATGGTGTTTATTACCATCTACCAGTAGGGGGTGGAACATGGGGGAACGGAGAAATATTTATCAGCTTTACTAATCATGGGTATTGCGACAAGCCAAGCGACTTTGACCCATACCTAGATAGTATAGAGGTGAGAGCATACTAAAGAAAGGAGTAAGATATGAGTAGCAATGTAATCTATAATAACAACAATGAAACCATCGGCTATTACAACGACCTGTATAAGATATTTACAGAGGAGATAAAGGGAATGCTGGATGGGCATGACATCGAGGGGGCAAAAGAACAGATGGAGCACCTCGAAGAACTGAGCGACCTAGCAAACTATGACGGCTTGATTGTATTAAGCATGAATAATGGCATGGGCTTCACGGCGAAGCCCTATGCACCAGAGAAGGGAGAGCAAAAATGATTGTAAATTATAGCGACAAATACGACATATTGACTACCGAATACTCGGTATCGGCTAGAGAGTACTTCGAGGTATTGAGGCTGGCGATTCTACACGTCGATGGTGCGTGGGAAGATACCAGCTACAAAGTAGTGAAGCACGAGAAGAGCGACGAGGTGTATAAGTGCGCCATTAGAATATTAAACTTGCTACATCGAGTATGTGGCAAACAACAAACGAAAGGAGATAACAGAGATGTGTAAAGAACATATCACAGCAATCAAACAAGTGCTAAGAAACAATCGCAAGGGGTCAATCCCAATCTTGCATTGCTTAGAGCATAGCAACGGCACGCTTAAAGCGACCGACTTATCGGTGATGGTAGAGGTTAAGACCCCGACCATCGCCGATGGTATCTGGAAAGCCGAGGCACTAGACTATGGCTTCAAAGAAGATACCAAAGAAACAGAGTGGGGAGTCGATGACTTCCCGACAGATGTGCCAGATGAGCTATGTATTAGAGCATTTATCGAACAATTAGAGGAGGTTATATGTTAATCATAACTAAAGACACCGAGAAGCTTATCACGATAGTTGAGGGAACTGGTGATAACTTGACGGATGAAGATATCAAAGACGGCTACACCGACTACGTGATGACAAGTATATATCGTGTAGAGGGTGAGGACATTGTGCTTGAAGATAGCGGGCAGATGTTGAGCCAGACACTTATCGCAGACCTAGAGGAAGACGAGCTAGTGAGACGAGTGCTTGATTACTGGGGCTTAGGCGAGGAAGACTGGATTAAAGGGACAATGTAAGGCAAAAGAAAGGAGATATTGACAAGTCAAAAAATGTGTGATACACTAGAGGTATAACAACTATTAACAAAAGGAGATAACAAATGAGAATAATTACAATGCAAAGATTAACGCTGGATGGCAAGCCAGCCACATACGATACAGCCACCGAGAACGGAGAAGACTACCAAGATTGGTGGTGTGTGATTGAAACCGAAGAAGAGAAGCTCGTGTATGATATGTTTGTGAAAAATATATCGAGCAATATACAGAGCGAAGCATTAACCAATCTATGGAATACTTTGGTGAAACACGCAGGGCAAGACATGGGCTTAGCGTGGGGCGACGACGATGTGTATAGATACATCAGCCCAAACGAACACGTACCAGAGATAAAAGAAAACTTCAAGGATGGCGAGGGCGACATCTGGGTAAGGGTACAATAACAACTATTAAACGAAAGGAGAATAACAATTGTGAAATCTAGTTTGAGCGATGAAGAACGCAGGTTAAGAAAAAGCGAGCGTAGACATAAGTATTACATTGAACACAAAGAGAGCCAGCTAGCCTATTCAAAAAAATACAGGGAAGAAAATAGAGATAAGTTTAATGAGTATTCAAGGAATTGGAGAGAGGATAATTATGACAAATGGATAGGCAGCCAAAAAGAGTATCAAAAGAAATACATAGAGAATAATAAAGAAGTCGCTAACGCTCACACAAAAACTCATAACGCTATTACTAGAGGTGCAATTATCAAACAAGCTTGTGAAATATGTGGTGCTGAAAAAGCTGAAGCCCACCATGACGACTATAACAAGCCACTCAAAGTCAGATGGCTATGTAAGAGGCATCACGCTGAGTGGCACAGGAATAATAAACCAATTAAGAAAGGAGAATAATTATGTCAAAAATGAGTCAATTACATGCAGAACTTAGTGAGCAAGCTGCCGAGCTTGGATTCGAAAGTATCGGCGAAGCGGAGCAAGCAGGCTATGGGGTAGACTGGGAGAATCGCAGGCTTATCCCCGACGCCAACAAAGCCTACGAAGACTTGGATAAAACCGAGAAGATGAACGAAGAAGCCAAGCAGATTGAGCTGGTACACGGCATACTGAATAACGCAAAAGAAACGATTGCTATGGTGTACAAACCAAACGGCAATGTGTTTTGCAACCCGATAAAAGATATAACCGACGAGAAGATTCGGGACTACTACTACGAGATAAACAACATGTGCTGTGAATTATCGGACAGGAACAAAATGCTTTGGCAAAAGGAGGACAATGAAGATAAAGATTAAGCAAATCCGAAGCAAAGAAAAGCTAGAAATGTTTGGCAACAAACTATTCACTCAAGAACAAATTGAAGAACTAGAAAGGATTTAACTATGGAAAACGAATTAAAAGAATATGATTTACATGTAGAGTATAGCGAAGCCGATGACAGAGAGCCTATCGACTTTGAGATACGGGATGACCGTGGCGAACTATACGCCACGGTATGGGGGAGCCATCCGATGGATGATGTGCAGATAGATTGTAGCCACGACTTCGTGGAATATGACGACGACGAAACAGTTGGTGAGTGCCCCATCTGTGGTGCTACATGCGACTGGCATTATGAAGATGACGGCGAGGGGCATCAGATAAAGGTGCCACACGATTGGCTAACTGGCGGTGTAATCAGTGGGATTGTCGGTCGAGAGTTGAAACGGCTACAAGAGAGGTGGTAAAGAGTGGCTGAGCTATACAACTTCCAGTCCACCTCTGTCAAACAGTTGCTAGATGGTAAACACATAGTGGTTGCTGGCTGTGGCGCTGGCAAGACTGCGATGGCTTTGGTTTGGGCTGAGCAAAAATGCATGACAACTGGGAAGGACAAGGTGGTGGTGGTGACGACTGCGTCTAAGAGTAGAACTGGGGACTTCGAGCAAGAGGCAGGAGAGTGGTGCCCCTCTCTTCTTAATTCACTATCATCATTCTCTGTCCTCTCCTGGCACAAGCTCCGAGCGTGGGTGGAATCAAACTGGAACAGTTTGGGCGAATATGTGTACGTATTTGACGAGATACAACGGGCAAAAGCTGGCGTAAGCTCAGGGATGGGCAAGGCATTCTTAAAAATAACCAAGCAAACCGAAGACTGGGCTGGCTTTACTGGTACGCCTGGTGATACATGGCTATCGTTCTACCCATATATGCAAGCATGCAACCTAGTGCGAAACAAAACTGGATTCATGAGTATGTATGCGACCGTGCAAACGTACAAGGGGTTCCCAGAGATAGTTGGATGGAGGCACGAGGACGAACTGCAGAAGATGTGGGCGAGCATAAGCTACGCACCAGATACAGACAAAGTGATGTCTGAATTACCAGAGCAGACGCACAAGGTATTTACCTTTAAGAAACCAAGTAAGTACGATAAGACACTCAAGACCAGATACACAGAGGATGGCACATTCTTAGACACGCCAGGGGCGTTATGTGCAGAGTTGCGCCGACAGTGCTTTACCAAAGACAAACAAGAGTGGGTAAAGGACTTCGTGGAAGGGCTTGAGTCTGGGTGCGTGTTCTTCTACAACTTCATTAAGACAGGTGATATGTTAGAAGAAACAATGCGGAAGGTGATGCCCAAAGATGCGAAGATCTGGAGGATAGATGGCAGCCATCACGACATCCCAAACGCTGACACCATCGGCCCGAAAGATATGGTGTTATGCCAGTGGCAGAGTGGTAGCGAAGCATTGAATCTACAGTTCTTGCATTACTGGGTAGCAGTCGAGTTGTGCTACTCATACTCGACGGCAAACCAAGCACGAGGGCGTATCCGTAGGCTAGGGCAGAAACACCCACAGTGGTATGGGTATCTATTGACCGAAGATACTATCGAACAAGATATATTAAAGTGCCTCAAGCAGAAAGGAGAGTTCTCTGAGGCGAACTGGTGCATAAGTAAAAATATAACAACGAAAGGAGAGTAGAATGAAACTATTTAAGAAAAAGGGGGAACAAGGCAAACAACAAATAAAAGCTGGAGACTATGTGGTGATACGTGGTAAGCATTGGGACGATAAAACAAAGTGGGTTGCACAGACTAGGTATATCTTCAAGGTTTTATCTGTAAAAGATGGAGAAATTATATTCAGATATGAATGGAGCGACAAAGATGAGACGGCTGATATTCGTAACTGCGTAAAGATTCCTAAAGAAGAAGTCGAACGATACTGCGAGATAAAAGGTTCTAAAGGTAGAGTAGAAGATTTTGATATTGGCGGTGCAAAGGAAATGCCAGAAGCAGCAAAGAAAATTAAAATTGGAGATACTATAAACACCAACTATAATCCAGACTATCGTTGCTATGAAAAATATTATAATAAGTATGACTATACAGTATTAGGGTTGAATGACAAGTTTATAGCTTGCACGAGGCTAAATAAGAATCAAGATTTATATATCTTCCCTAGAGAGACATGCTATATAAAGGGAGAAGAAGAACCACTTAAGGTTTATAGACCATCTAAAAAGAAAAAGAAACGCGAAGAGCCTGAACCTGATTTAGACTACGGTCCTGAGGAAAACGAAGGCTGGATCGATTTGGGAGATGAGGAGGAAGAATGAATGATTTCGAATATGAACAGAGGCTAGAGCCAAAGTTTCAACTGGAAGAGAAGGACGGCAAGTATATCAGACGGAAAAACTTCTTTGCATTGGCAGAAGAACTTATGCCAGCAGAAGCAAAGGAAAAGTGGTACGCCGTTTACAAAATTAAAAAAGCTTTCCCCATCGACGGTGAAACGCTAGAGGTTGGGGCATATTTAAGAGAACAGATGTTTCTCCCACACCAATTGAGAGGAGGGAACATAGTGTGTCTTGGGCACCACCATAGTCTCATACAGGAAGGGATAGCAAAACAGTATCTAGAGTTTATAGGGGTGGAGAAGGGGGACGAATGAGTTGTAAGTATTGCAAACTGAAGCTAGACAGAGAGGAGCTAGAGTTCGGCTATGAGATTTATAGAGGAGAGGAGGTGCAAGAGGGATACATATACGCATATGGGGAAGATAATGACAAGTTCGGATATTCACAGCATACATGTGGGATAGATGCTGGGATTAGTGATATAAAGTATTGCCCATTTTGTGGCGATAGGTTAGAAGTAAAGGAGGCAAAATGAACAGCGGAGTGAAGGAGGCGTTATCTGGAATTAAGAGTGCATGGAAAAATATGCTGATGGCGAGGGACAAAGAAACATATATTTTCTGGAGTGAAGAGCAACTAAGATTGCAGAAAATATTGTATGATGAAAGGAAGAGAACACTGCAAAGGCTTCGGACTAATCCAACTGGAGAGCCAAGACCAAAGAGAGGGCCGGGCAGACCCAAAAAGACAAAGACCGAGGCGGAGAGGAGGCTGAGATTACAGATGTATCAGCATGAATATTATCTAAAAGTAACTAAGCAAAAAAGAGCAGAAAGGAGAAACAATGCTCAATAATTACAAAATGATTAAAAAACTTGAAGATAAAATCTCAAAACTTGAGGACAAAATCTCAGAATTAGAAGAAGAAATCCTTGACGAAGATTACATCAGAAGCATTGCTGGTGGAGAAGTGAGGGCAGAAGAAGCGAAGTTAAACAGGATATATGAGGTAAGGGGAGATGCGAGAGAAGAGGCCTGGGATGCCGTAACAAGTAATATAGAAAGCATAGTAGAACGGAGATTACCGGCCTTTGTTGAAGAAGCGACTAAAGATATTCAAGACAAACTTTTAGTAGAGCTAGCCAGGAAAGCTATGAATATGGAGGTGAATCATGAAGCTCAAAAATAAACGGACGGGGAATATAATGGAAATCGTCATTGTAGACCATGGTGCCGACTGGGAGATACGCGATATGTATGCTGATGAACACACACAAACATACAATTCTCTCGCCGAATTGAACGAGGAATGGGAAGATGCGCCAGAAGATGCGATACAGGTTTACATCGAAGGCATACAGAATGTGTTCATGAGTGGCGGCAGAGTATATATCGATTACGCCACAGCGAAAGAGGCCGAGGAATCTGTTCGTAAGCTCAAGGCTTGGAAACGGTTGAAAGATAAAGGATTTAGGTTTGAGGGGCATAGTATGCTTAATTATGCGCCAAACGATACCTATGATTATTCACCTAGTATTGGTTTTAGTATTCCAGAATTAGATAAGGATGAGCCTTACGAATATCCAGAAGAAATTGAGAAAGACCTAGACATTTGTTTCGGAGGTGAAGAATGAAAGGTAATTTATTAGAAGCCTATTGTGCGTTGGCGAAGGCATGGTGCTTTCTTGATATTGAGAAAACAGAGCGTAATGAACGAAAGATAGATGAACTAAACGAAAGAATAAAAGATGTGCAAAAAGAAATATACAAGTTAGGAGGTGAAGAATGACAGAATGTGAAACGATAGTCTTTATCCAAAAAGGTCTTGAACTTGCTATTAAAGTAGCAGAGCAAACTGGGATTCATGACGATAAGAGCTATGAACAAGCTCGAAATTGGTTAGAGAATAAATTATCTGAAGCCGCCGCCCAAGAAGTAAGTGGGATGAAAAGAGAGGGAGGTGAAGAATGAGCTGGCAAGATGACGCAATGGCGGAAGAAGAAGCCAGAGAATATTGGTGGAGTATGGGGGAAGCAGTAATGAGAGAAATGATGGAGGATTTATGATTGTTAGATGTCTAGCCTGTGGAAAAGTAATGATAGCAGACGACAAACACCCAGGATTCCAAGTCTGTGGATGCAAGAACGACACAATGGTGGACTGGTGCGATGAGTATCTCTATCGTTTAGGTGGGGTGGATCTGAGCAAAGTAGAGGTAGATGGGAAGATAGCCGGCCCGAAGACAAGCTTCAAAAAGAAGAAGGAACACCCAAAGCTCAAGAAACTATGGGGTAAGGTGTGGCATATCGCCCTGTCATTTACAATCGGAGTAATCCTGGCTACGATATTCCACATAATAGTGTCGAATCACCAGATACGAAAGACAGCAGAGGCAGTCTGTACGGCGTTCGGCAGCGACGAACAACAATGTAAAGACGGCATAGATGATGTGCTTAATATGAGCGACAATGTCGTACAAAATAATACCAATGTGAAGGGAGATTGACAAAAACAACATAGTTTGATATACTGAGTATGAGGCGAACTTATCGCACCATCGCCTCAACAATAGAATTTAATAACACAATTAGAAAGGAGATATCACTTATGCAAGTGATTACTAAGGCAACGCCGTCATCGCCCAAGGTGATGATATATGGCACGGCCGGCGTAGGAAAGTCTACGCTAGCAAGCCAGTTCCCCTCCCCTCTATTCCTAGACTTGGAGGGAGGGTTGAACTATATGGACGTAGCCAGAACACCACTGCTAGACTCAGCAGATAAGTTCTATGCTACGATTCTAGAGCTTCTAAGAGAGAAGCCACAAGAATACAAAACTATCGTGGTCGACTCGCTCGACTGGGTAGTGAGAAAAATATCAGAAAAGATCGCCGGAGTCGGTTATGATGACAACGGCAACAGGACCACATCGCTAGCTGAGCTGGAGCGAACGCTTAGCAATAACTTAATGGATGCTAATGGTGGGTATGGCAAGGCCAAGGAAGCACTCGAGAACCATATTCGCTCGAAGCTGATACCACTACTAGCTAAGCTGAATCAACTAGGATATGGCATCGTGCTTATCGCACACGCCTACACCACCACAATCCTAGATGATGACGGGACTGGGATGGAAAAGGTCTTACCGAAGATTGACCCGCCAACGATTGGCAAGAAGCCGATAGCGGAGCCAGCATTTGTGGAATGGGTAGATAACCTATTCTTCCTCAAGAAGGTTGGTAGCGACCGCATTATTCAAGTAGAAGCAGATAGTTATGCTAAGGCCAAGAACCGACTAGGTTTAGTTGGGGAATATAATTTGGCAGAGCATAACATTTGTGAATTATTAAAACTAACGAAAGGAGATAAATAACAATGACAACTGATTGGGACGCTTTAGAAAGCGAAATGGGGGGAAACTTTAAGGACTTCGCAGATGACGGAGTACACAAAGTAAAATGTAATAGTATCGAAATTAAAGAGGTGGGAACTAATGGCTCGGTGATTATGAAGTTCGGGTTCGAGGAAGCTGATGATGTTCAGTACCCAACTGCCGACCACTGGCTATCATTTAAGAATGAAAACTTCAGGAAGTACCACAGCCGAAACCTCATGATGGTGCTTGGTGCTCCCAAGGATGCAGCACAGAAGGCGGTCGATATGTGCGAGAGCAAGTCTGGCAAAGACGCAATCGTCAAAGCCTATGAGCAAACCTTTGGCAAACTCGTGGCTAAGAAACCAGAGGTAGAGATTGAGGTCTATACTGAACGCAATCCTAATAATGGTAAAGACTATGCTCGTGCAGAGTTCACTGACCGCAAAGTGGCCATGCCTCACGGTGACGAACAGCCTAAAGAGAGCAAGTCTGATGACCCATTGGCCGGAGCAGAAGATGCCTCTGACGAAATCGAAATGGATGCGTTGCCATTCTAGGGGGGAAGCATGAGCCTATCTAAAGAGATAATGTCAAGGTATGACGTCAAGCTCGTAGATGGCTGGCTACCGCCAAAAGGGGACGACGACCTGCGTCCCCTTATTGCGATGCCGAACATCCCTCGGCCATTACATGGCGTGAACCCAAGGACACTGCTAGGTGCATCGACATGGAATCACATGAGGAGAAGGTGCTATGCAGAAGCGAATGACACCTGCGAGATATGTGGATGCAAGCCCGAGAACCTACGCCATAGACACGGCCATGAGGTGTACGAGATAGATTATGCACACGGCACAGCCAAGTTCGTGCGAGTGTTCTGTGTGTGCTCTATGTGTCATCTAGGGTGCATACACACAGGCCGAGCATTGACGCTGTGGAAGCATGGCAATCCGTTATATCCGACTGAGTTCCTATTGCAAGGGGCTGAGCATGCTTTCAAACTTATCAACGAGTACAATAAAGACAATCCGAAAGCCGATCTTCGTGCCTACTCTACATTCTTAGACTACTTAAAACATGACGAGCTTCGAGAGCCAATGGAAAAACTTATAGATAAATATAACGTCAAATTCTATTCAGAGGCGGAAGATATGGTGGAGTGGGGAGATTGGAAACTGATTATAGGTAACAGAGAGTATCCCACGCCATACGCAGACAAGGATGCGTGGAAAGCCTCGATGGAAGAGAAGGAGGCAAATGATACTGCTAGATTGTTACAGAGAAATATGGATAAGATATTCTCTGGCGAAATCTATGATGAATTAAATAAAATATTAAAGGAGGAAAAATGAACAACCAAATTAACATTGAAGAAAAAAGAACAATTTATGATGTGGAATATACATATCATTCCGATATGAAGTGCCAAAATTATGACGCTAAAATTATCGGGGCTGAGGAGGAAGACGGGAAGGTGAGTATAGAACCATGCCATTGTGGGCATATGTTTGAGTTCTATCATAGCGATCCAGATAGAGTAATTGCTATTGCCCAGATGATGATGGCTTTTGCACAGATGGTTAAAAACAAAAACAATAAGCACCATATTGACATGGATGACAAAGCGTGATAATATAGAGGTATAAACATAACAGCTAAAGAAAGGAGACAACTATGCGAGAGATTGACTGGGGAAAAGTCATTACCTACGGTGTAGGGCTTGGGTTTGTTGCAAGCACCCTATACTTACTGCTGGTTATCGCAGCAGCACTAACTAAATAACAACTAGATGAAAGGAGATAACAAAAAAGATGTAGTGTATGTTGGCTTCCTATGATATAATAAGAATATGAAACATATTATACAGGGTAGGGAAGTCTTAATTGACGACGAAGACGATCCCATTTTCCAAGAATATAGATGGCACATTAACGATTCAGGCTATGTAGTATGGAGAGGGGAGAAGGATGGGAAAAAACAAACTATCCGACTGCATAGACTCATAGCAAAACCAGCTAAAGGTTTGGTTGTCGACCACATTAATAGAAACAAACTTGACAACAGAAGAGTTAATCTACGATGTGTGACGCAAGCAGTAAACTGTGGTAATCGAGAAGAAGTCGAGAATGCAAAGGGGTATTACTATTCTAATTCAAAGATAAGCAACGTGGGGAAATGGGTAGTTGATTTTAGGGGGATATGCAACACCTTTAGCACAGAACAAGAAGCACAAAAAGCAGTCCAACAAATTAAGAACGGAGACTTCGTAAAAAAGAAAGACATCGTTCATAGATATTGCCAGAAATGTGGAGCTGAAAAAGAATTTTATGGCAGTGCTTGGGTGTGTAGAAAGTGTTCGTTATTAAGAATGAAAGAATATTATCAAAGAAAGAAAAGGAGAAAATATGGCAAGACCTAAAAAAGGAACTAAGGGGGCAGAAGAAGCAACACGAAAATGGAGGGAAACAGTACAACGGAAATACGGCGGAGCAGACGGCGTCCGCAACATGATGCGCATGATCGGTTCTAAAGGGGGAAGGAATGGGCACACAGGTGGATTCGCTGCTAATCCAGCGTTGGCTCGTGTAGCCGGAGCAAAGGGGGGCAGGATAAGCCGAAGGACTGGGGTCGCAAACGGCCAAGGAAAAACAAAGGAATATATTTGGAAAGGAGATTCAAACGATGAGCTGGTTCTCGCATAAAAGACCCAGCAGCGCACTGGAGACTGCGAATAGGGTGGAGAATAGGTTCCAGACAGTCGTAGATTTGGTGAGAGATTTAGACGAGGAAGAGCTGAGTAGATTGCTTAAAGGGGTGAAGCTTTGCTGGCAAGGGTATCGAGAAGTTGAGCAAGCCAGGTCTGCAGAGGAAAAAGAGTATGGCGACATAGATATAATGGAAGAAGCTCTGGAGAAAGAAAGTGGAAGAAATTAACGAGTTGCATACTAGAAGCTTGGAATGGGGTTGCATCTGCAACCTCATAGACAAGATAGGGGACATAGAGGATAAGATGGATGGGCATTGGGACGAGCTATTAGATATGGTGGCCGACACCATTGACCAAGAAGGCAGAGAGAAGAACCCAGAAATCGTATTCTTCTACCTCTATGAGTTCTTCTTCAGACTATACTACAGGCTTAGGAGCAACCCAACCAAAAGAACTTTTAACCAGGTAAGTAAAACTAACATCTCAGGGAAGGAGGTGTACAGGATAACAAACTATGACTATAAGACCTTTAAGTGGGCAAAGTCCGGAGGTTTTATAGATGGGGTCAGCAATGACTATATGGACTTGCCATCAGATAAATTAACAACTAACCAACGACGAGCGTTTGAACGTCGTATAGGAGATAACAAATGATTTTCAAAAGAGATTTACTAGCAGGGCTAGACGAACTAACTTACCAAGTTCTAGAACAGGGGAGGCGCATAAAAGACCTAGAAGAAGAAGTAGAAAGGCTGAAGAAAAAGTCTTGTGAGTGTAAGAAAGATAAATTAGAAGAGGCGATAAGGTCCGTTACAAGACAAACCATTTCTTACGATGTGGACAATGAGCCTAAGCGTCGAGGCCGACCAGCTGGGTCAAAGAACAAGAAACAGAAAAGAGACAAATCTGGGAAGTTTGTAAAGGAATAATCAGCTAGGGGGTGCCCCTAAAAGGTGTCTAGTGAAAACGGTTCTTTAACCTTACGTCATGGCGCTAGCACCTCGCAGATGTATGGTTGTACCCTCTTGTGTTTCAATCCTTGGGTATGTAATTCCATATTTGTTAAATGAGCCAAAGTGGTGGTGTCACCTCCGTGTAAATCCACAAAGCTCCAGCCCCTAAGCGTGTGAGGATAGCCCCCGTGTTGAGTCGGGGGTTATTTTTTTATTTGGATAGTTTTACTTGTATAATGGTGGTATGATGAATGAGAATTACAATACTCCTAACAGTGGATGCTGCGGCAGGCCTTTCCCCACAGCTCCAGAGAACAAATGCAAATACAACGATTGTTGTATGAATGAATATGCTTACAAGCAGAAAGCTTGTATTCGCAATAAACAGCCGGATTGCGAAGCACAGGCAGTCATCCCATCTATTACTGTAGAGTCAATAGAGGGTATTACTAATTTGGCAAACTGTTTTGTTCATGTAAGCGACATCAATACTACCTTTTATGTTGATGACAAACACCGAGTAATGGTCACTTGGTCGGGGCTGGTCTCTGTGGAAGACTATGACTTTGAGAGCAATCCACTTAATTTACGCAGTCAAATTGCATACGATAAAAATACTAATACTGCCGCAATTTATGATAACAAAGGGAACAGTCTTATATTCCAAATAAGCGATTTTGACAATGACTATGCATTATTGGAGAATAAGCCTAGTATCAATGGCGTAGAGCTAGTTGGCAATAAAACATCATCCGATCTTGGTATCCAAGAGTTGACTGCTGGAGAGGGCATCCAAATAGAAAACAATGTCGTATCTGTTGAGCCAGAAAAGAAAATAAAATTTCATTCAGTAGCCGGTAGCTCAGCTACTTATATCGTAGAGTTCCCGAATGGAAAGAATATGATTATCGACACCGGTACAGCGGCGCAATGGGATGCAATAAAAACTGCTATTGATAGCCTAGGGATTACAAAGTTCGATTACGCTGTAGTCACACATTTCCACGCTGACCATTATGGGAACGTTGCGAATATAATCGACACTTATGACGCCCAGAACTGGTTTATCCAAATGAAACCCGATTATGCTAACCACTCTGCACAAATACTAGATAGCGAAGCTAACTACGACGCACAAGTAGCGGTATTCACGTCTAAGGGTATCACTCCAACTGTTCCAGTAAACAACTCTGTTATCACAGTAGACGAAGATACTTCTATCAGATTCCTAAATACTGACCCAACCATCGCAGAGGGGTATTATTCTAGATACAGCGATTCGAGAGGTGGTGGCATAGACTTCAATATGTTCTCAGTACTCGTAGAAATTACGTACAAAAACATTAAATTCCTTGCTACCGGTGATGCAGAACGTCCAATCGAGGATGCGTACGTCAGTTATATTGGTAAGATAAATGTGATGACAACCCCTCATCACGGGATGAACCGTGATGCCAATCGTGCATTTTATTATGCCGCAATGACAGATTTTGCGATTTGTGCATTCCCAAGCTACATAAGCAACTGGGCGCAGCCAGCATATAACTCACTTCTATATCTTAAAGAAACTGGAGCGAAAGTCATATCCTCTTACTCCTCTATTCCAGTAAATGGATTATATAGCTTCGTATCTGATGGAGAAACTGTATTTACGACAACATTAGATAGCGCATTTACCAACGAAGTATATAATTATGGCGAAGTGTATACACATATTGGTAGCCTCATAGATTATACAATATATGACCCAGCGACTATCACGCTTGTACAAGTATTAAACAATATGCCAAGAGGGTCAGTCTTTAGACAACGATGGGACGGAAGCTATGATACCGCGTTCCCGCAGCTATCAAGTGACCTTAAAACCCTTTTCCCACAAATGAACTGGGCTTATGTGACTTTGGATTTCAGGCCATTATGGGATTATCTTGAGATAATTGCTTATGATAATTCCATAGAGTTTACTGCACGTACTTCGAGAAATAATGTGAATTGGGTGAAACATGGTCATGGCGTATACAATGTAGGAAATATTTTAAGCCAAGCAGACCTCTTGACATTCTTGCAAAATCTTCCCATTGGCCAATACAGCATACACTACTATAAGGATACTGATGGAGATAGTGGGGTATTAGATACTGATGCTGGATATACTTTGTCCGTAGATAAGACGGGGCCCAGCACTGCAATGATAACTGGCGTTATGAAGGTCAACGCTACTGGCAACGACAAAGCACGCGCCGTATTTGGATATGTGAGCGGTCTGAATGCTACACCAATTATTACATGGCACAAAGTTAATAATTAGAGATTAGCGGCATAAATCCCTAGCTAATAACTAGGGATTTTTTGTTCTCTCTTTTTAACCTTGCTATAATAGACCTATGGACAAGAATAAATGCAACTCTTGCGGGAAAACTGAATGCGCCTGCAAGAATAAAGATTTTACTAAGGCGGTTATCGAAATTGATAACCCAGAACGAATCACCTTGATGAGGAAGGTGGTTATCCCTGCTAGTATGGGCGACGACACAACCGTACCACCTGTAGTTGGCAAATATCATAATGTGCTTCTTTACTACGAAGCGAACAGCAAGTCATACCTATATTCATCTGATGGTATTCCGACACAGCTAGTTAATGGCGTGACCGATTATGAACAGGCTGTGAATCTACCACAGATAAATGGTAATACGCTGATTGGCGATAAGACTGGCGACCAGCTAGGCCTCCAAAATAAACTAACTGCTGGCGAAAATATCACAATTGAAGACGATGTAATCTCTGCTACCGATACAACCTATGGCCACGCGACCGATACAGAGATTGGTCTAGTCAAACCAGGCGATGGACTAGAAGTAGACACCGATGGCACACTGTCCATTTCAGACATCGAGCAGTATGCTCACTTCTTTGATACCGTAGCAGATATGAAGTTAGCTACAAACCTTATTGCTGGCAGTTATGCTAAAACACTAGGATTCCATAGTAAAAGTGATGGTGGTGGTGTGTTATATAAGATTCGCACCAAAACCGGAGCCGATACTCCAGATGAAATGCTATTAATTGCCTTATCTGACAATGCCCTTATCGCTGAGGCCATCTTAGATAATGAAATTTGTCCAGAAATGTTTGGTGCTTATGCTAATGGGTCAAGTGATGACTCTACAGCTGTACAGAAAACCCTAGACCTAGAGAACTCTGTAAAGTTTAGAACTGGCAAAGTATATCTTTGTAACTCAGCTCTTACTATCACCAAACGAAAAACTATCGACTTCAGCTTTTCTACAATTAAAGTTGGCCACTCTGGTGTTGGTTTAACTATTGATATGGAAACCGAAGATGTCTACTCACACAAGAGGTTTACTCCATCCATTGAAAACCTTGTAATAGACTGTGGTAACGCATCTAAAGGTATTTATATTGACTATGCCTACAAGGGTATCATTAATAATATCTATATCAATAACTTCTTGAACATTGGTATGGAAAAACAGCATGGTTATGAGTTGGTACTTGATAACTTGTACTTCTGGGCATCTAACCAGAATACAACCTCAATTGGTTTACTAGTTTCCGGTAATGACTGTGAATTTGGCAATATCTTTGGTATTAACTGCCACACAGGTGTTAAAATCACTGGTGGTGCTAATCACTTCAAACAAATTCATATGTGGCTCTTTAACGATACCCAAGGTGAAGGTATGGCTGATGGCGATGCACTCTATGCTGGGAGTGCAATGATTGATGTGGCCAATAATGATAGAAACTTCATAGATTATGCATATGTAGATAGTTATCAATATGGATTTAAGTATACGGGATACGGCTACATTACTCTTAACAGTGGATTTGTCTATTGTCCTGATTTATCTAATTTAACAACAGATTTCTTAAATTATCCTTTCTACTTTATCTATGCAGAAGGCGATAACCTTAATTACCTATGGAGATTTACTATTAATAATTTGAGTTATCAAAAGAGTAGTGTAGCAGGACTCACGCAAAAATTTATTCCTGATACCTACTCTAAAAGACCAATCAGAGTAACGAACTCCACTATTCACATTGATTGTGATAATAACAAGAAAGATTTTATTGATTGTTTTACTCTAAATAATTGTACCAATACTAATCTTCACGCTACATATATCGGTGATGATCAAATCAGAATCCACGGTGTATTAAAGAAGGATAGCTCTGCAAGTGGCTGGTATATAAGTAAACCTGCAGAATATATACCTATTGCTAATAATGAGGTAATAATTTGTCAAACAAGTGCTAGCCAATATGGCTCATCATCTATTTCATTTGCAAGTATTAATAATGGTACAAATATTGCAGAATTAAGTACAACAATTCCAGACAACTATTACTTTATTGACGTAATATTAAGAGTAATATATTAATAAAAACAATTATCCACAGGGCCACCCATACCTTGTGGATATGTTATAATTAGGATAAGGATTAAAATTATGACTGTAAACATATCAAAAGTTTACTTACTTAATGTACCATTAGAAGATAATTTAGAGAATACTCTATAGATTCTGAAAAATATACTGGGGACAATCTCAATAAAATTTTTATTTCTTTAATTTTATATGTTATACATAAGGTATAGTCTAGTTCACTGATAGAGTGAGCTCAGATACGCCCAGCATCCTGCTAAGATGAAGAGTCTATGTCTGAGTCAGCCCGATTAGAATGAGCAACTTATCATCGCAGACGACTAGCACTCGCCGGCAATAAGTAGACGATAAGATGTTAAATTTAATTTAGTAAAGGAAACTATAATGGCTACCATTATCCCGGCATCCAACGGTTATGAACAAACCGTAGTGACCGCTCCTACTGCTCCGTCCACGACTTCGGTTTTCGATTATGAGCT
>Ga0326512_10001095_pt1 | contig 21853 bp, 23 predicted proteins | sample 1_2617_0518_D_FD_203652 | JGI IMG/M metagenome (GOLD analysis project Ga0326512, IMG submission 203652) | Bovine rumen microbial communities from UC Davis, California, United States - 1_2617_0518 | ecosystem: Host-associated > Mammals > Digestive system > Stomach > Rumen | place: USA... | reverse complement strand
TATGAATCAGAAGCTCGTGGCATATTGCGAGGCTAATGAAACCCCTCAGTTAGAACAGGAACCTGCTGAGGAAATAACTAATGGCAGATCAGTAGAGGAATGCGAAGGGCGTCTGAACCTGATCAAGACTTTCATGTAAGGAGGATTTTTATCATGGATATGCAGCAGTTAATTGAGAAGCGTGCTAAAGCGTGGGAAGCGGCTAAGAGTTTCTTAGATTCCCATAGAACTGAAAAAGGTGTGCTCTCCGCAGAAGACAGCGAGGCTTATGATCGCATGGAAAAGGACATCACGGACCTTACCAAAGAGATCGAGCGTCTTACTCGTCAGCAGCAGATCGAGGACCAGCTTAATCAGCCGGTTTCCACACCGCTTACAGCTAAGCCTGGAGCAACTAATGAGGAGCCCAAGAAGACAGGACGCGCATCCAATGAGTATCGTCAGGCGATGATTACAGCGATGCGCACACATTTCCGTCAGGTGAGTGATTACCTTAACGAAGACAACGATAATGAGGGCGGATACCTTGTTCCGGAGGAGTGGGATAGTCGCTTGATTGATGTTCTTACAGAAGAGAATATCATGCGTGGCCTTGGTACCAAGATCACTACTTCTGGTGAGCACAAGATCAATATTGCAGGTAATAAGCCTGCCGCTTCCTGGATTGAGGAAGGCGGAGCACTTTCATTTGGCGATGCTACCTTTGACCAGATTGTACTGGATGCACATAAGCTCCATGTGGCAATCAAGGTAACAGAGGAGCTTCTTTACGACAACGCCTTCAACCTGGAGAACTATATCATCACCCAGTTTGGTAAGGCCATTGCAAACGCCGAGGAAGATGCGTTCTTAAACGGTGACGGTAATGGAAAGCCTACTGGTCTTTTCCATGCAACAAAGGGTGGCCAGGTTGGTGTAACCACAGCAAAGAGCAATGCTATCGCGGCAGATGAGGTCTTGGATCTTATCTACTCTTTGAAGCGTCCTTACCGTAAAAAGGCATCCTTCATTGCCAATGACTCTACGCTTGCGACACTTCGTAAGTTAAAGGACGGCAACGGAGCCTATATGTGGCAGCCTGCACTTGTAGCAGGAGAGCCGGATCGCCTTATGGGATATGGCATTCATACTTCCACATACGCACCTGAGCTTGCAGCGGGTAACGTAGTGCTTTCCTTCGGTGATTATAGCTACTATAACATCGGAGATCGTGGCACCAGATCATTCCAGGAGCTTAGAGAGCTGTTTGCCGGAAATGGCATGATCGGCTATGTAGCTAAGGAGCGTGTGGATGGTATCCTCGTTCTTCCGGAGGCTGTAAAGCTGATGAAGGCTAAGGCTGAGTAAGGAGGTGCGCTATGGTAAACTGCAAAAACTATACCGAACAGGGTGGCGATGTCACCCATATCGGAGGGAAGCTGATTATTGAAGAGGGGGCCCAGGTAGAAGGGCTCCCTACACCGGATATTCCAGCAGCAGAGAATCAGGCAAGCAGTACAGCGACTACGGTGGCAGGTGTTAAGGATGATCTTAATGCACTGCTTTCAAAGTTGAAGACTGCGGGCCTTATGGAAGCAGATACCGTTACACCTGAGCCCGAAGAGGATCAGGAAGAGCCTACAACGTAAAGGGGTGATTATATGGTGACAGTGGATGAGGTAAAAACCTATCTTCGGATTGATGATTCCGATGAGGACCTTTTGATACAGTCGCTAATTGCCACAGCGGAAAAGCTCTGCCAGGATATGTCTCGTCTTGATGATGAGAGCTTTGAAAATGAAAGCAGCCGCGTAAGGGTAGCGATACTCTATGCGGTTGCTTATCTTTTTGAGCACCGGGAAGAGGCTGATCATAAGGAGCTAAACCTGACACTACGGGCTCTTTTATTTGGAGTGCGGGAGGTGAAATTCTGATGAATGTAGCAGGATTAAATGTCCGGATCACCTTTCAGAAGAGCATCACCTGTGTTGATAGCGCCTTAAATCATACATCGGAGTGGGAAGATTACTTTACTTGCTGGGCCACAGCAGTAGCATCCGGCCAGGGTGATAAGTCAGAAGAAGCTGCACATACGGTGGAAGAGAATCGGATGGACTTTACTGTGAGGTATTGTTCCGATACGGCTGCCATTACTGCGAAGGGATACCGGATCATTTTTATGGACCGGATCTATGACATTGACAGTGTAGATGATATGGCCTTTAAGCGTCACAGCTTAAAATTTCATGCCACCAGGAAGGAGCGGTCATGAGTTCAAACACAGTGCCAATTGATCAGATGGCAAGTACCATCATGAAGGGGTTGGAGGAATATGCCGACCTTGCAACGGATGATATGAAAAAGGCTGTACGAAAGACCAGCAATACCGTAAAGAAGGATATCGAAGCAAATGCGCCGGTTAGGACAGGAAAGTATAAAAAGAGTTGGAAAGCCTCTAAGACAAAGGAGACATCTAATACTCTTGAAATGACGGTCCATTCTCCTACCCGGTATATGCTGACACATCTTTTGGAAAAAGGCCATGCTAAGCGTGGTGGAGGTAGAGTCAAAGCATTCCCGCACATCGCTCCCGCAGAGGCCGCTGGTGAGAAGCAATTAGTATCTGAGATTGAGAGGGCACTGAAATGACATATGACGAGATTGTTGAAATGATCGAAGAGACCAGCCTTCCATGCGCTTACGATCATTTCGCGGAGGGAGAGGCACCGGATCCCCCGTTTGTCGTATTTTTGCTGCCGGGAAGCGACAACTTTTCTGCAGATGGCGCGGTGTATTTTAAGGTCAATCGACTATCGATTGAGCTGTATACGGATAGGAAGGATCCGGATTTGGAAACAAGAATTGAGTCTGTGCTTGATAGGCATAGGCTGTTTTATCAGAAAAGCGAAGTATGGATCGAAGAAGAGCGACTGTACGAGGTGCTTTACGAGATGGAGGTGTAAACATGCCAAATAAAAAGAATAAGGTGAAGTTCAATATTTGCAACGTCCATTATGCAGTTGCAACCATTGATTCATCGGGAAATGCGACCTTCGGAACACCGGTAGCAATGCCTGGTGCAGTTTCGCTGGCGCTTGATCACAATGGCGATCCCAGTAACTTTTATGCTGACGGATATGCCTACTATACAATTTCCAACAACATGGGTTATGAAGGAGATCTGGAGCTTGCAATGATTCCGGAGTCTTTCCGTACAGACGTGTTAAAGGAAACACTGGATGATAATAACGTCCTTGTTGAGAACGCTAATACAGAGACGGCAAACTTCGCATTGCTCTTCGAGTTTGATGGAGATGTAAGAAAGATTCGTCATGTCCTGTATTATTGCTCCGCGTCCAGACCGAACATCGAATCCCAGACCAATGAAGAGGAGATCGAGGTTAAGACAGAGACCATCACAATAAAGGCGGCTCCTCTTGGCAGTGGCCTTGTTAAGGCAAAGACCGGTGATGATACAACCGACGCTACCTATCAGAATTGGTACAATGAGGTTTATATGCCTTCGATTACTGAGGTGACCGAGGGCATTCCACAGGAAGGAGACGGTGAGTCATGAGCATGACACAGACAATAGAGATCGATGGTAAGCAGGTGCCTTTTCGGGCATCTGCCGCCATTCCTCGTATTTATAGGATTAAATTCCACAGGGATATTTATAAGGACCTCCGCGTACTGGAAAAGTCTGTAGGTGAAGGAGACGAGGAGTCATCTAACCTGGATATTTTTTCACTTGAGATGTTTGAGAACATTGCTTACATCATGGCAAAGCACGCCGACGCCAATATCCCTGACACACCGGAGGAATGGCTTGATGAGTTTAATACGTTCTCGATTTATCAGGTGCTTCCTAAGCTCATAGAGCTCTGGGGCCTGAATGTACAAACACAGGTCGAGTCTAAAAAAAACTTCGAGCGACTGACCGCGCAATGACAACTCCATTATTCCTGCTTCGCTGCGTACAGCTCGGACTCCATATCAGTGAGCTTGATCTGCTTACAATCGGTATGGTAAACGACATGTACGCAGAAAGCCGGAATGACGAGTATAAAGGATACTGCGAAGTCGCAACACAGGAAGACTATGATAGATTTTAAAAGTTGAGTTTGACAAGTGTGTAAATCGTGTGTATGATATACACATGGAGGCCGCTATGAAAAAAAGAGTAAATATATCACTAGATGAAGATACAATAAGTCAACTCAAGCGATTAGCAGAAGATTCACATCGCAATGTTTCCCAATGGATAACAGATAAAGTATGGGAGACTGTTGAGGCAGAACATGAAAGGAGAGGTACTATGCTGGCATATAATGAGAATGGTGTTTTACAGGAGTATGAAGAAAGTACAGGAGTAGTTGAATGTAGTCATTGTCATAAGAAGTACATTCAGACTACTGAGGAGCAGGTTCCTGGTTTCAGGGATCGTGATGATGATATTTGCCCATACTGTGGTGAGAGCAATGGCTCAAGTATGGATGTTGAATATAGAAATAGAAAGTTAGAAGATTAAGAGAGTTAGACTAACATGTGGCGGTAAGTCATCTGTTGGCATTAAGAAGCGTGGTGAGAATGATGCTAGAAGAGGATATTGTTTGGCTTAATACTTTACGCCAAAAGAATCCTGATGCGTACAAGAGAAAACTCAGGATAATGGGAATCACGGATGAAGATGTCCCTTATCGCGAGGTAAAGGCCACACCCAATGGTAAGATTAATGATCCGTACAAGGACAAATTGTTTTATATGGGTGGTAAGCCTTATGTTGGTGAGCATCCAGCAGGATTCATGCCTACGCCTGAAAAAGAAGAACTCCCTATAATCAAAAAAGCTGTTCATGTAGAGAACAGAAAGACAGAGGAATACTCCGGAGAGTATTATCTTGTCGATGGAGATAATCATATATACGAGGCCCTTCAAGGGATTGAGTCACTCTCTAAACGAGATACAGTTATGGTCTATGTTACGCAGGAAGGGCTTAGAGATAACCTGAACGCTATGTACGGGACTAGGATAAGTGTAGTAATGGTTAAGCCCGGTGATCAGGCTGTTGATAATCAGATAAGAACGATCCTTGGGAATGCGGTATACAGTGACAGAAGGTACAAGAAGATTCATATCATATCCCATGATAATGGGTACGTAGACATTATTGAAAGATACAGAAAAAAGTATAACCTGAAAAACAATGAACTTGATTTGAGGAAATCAATAAAGTGATCGATTGGAATAACGACGGAAAAATCAATGGAGAAGATATCTTCATGACGGAGATGATCCTCGATGATATGGACCGAGAAGATGCCGGTAAGCCAACAGGATGCTGTGGACCTACTGCCGCGATGATTCTTCTCGTACTTGTGGCGCCGATAGCTTTGGTGGCGGCACTGATAACATAAAATAATACATATTCCGATTTTATGGCACCTGCTGATGTGGGTGCTTTTTTGTTGTGCAAATGGAGGTGAGAGTGTGGCAAGCAGGATCCAGGGAATTACGGTTGAGATCGGTGGAGATACTACCAAGCTCTCAACAGCACTTTCAAAAGTAAATAAAGAAATAAAGAGCACCCAGACTCAGCTTAAGGATGTGGAGAAGCTCTTAAAAATGGATCCAGGAAATGCGGAGCTTATTGCGCAAAAGCATAAACTATTACAGCAGGCAGTAGCGGAGACAAAAGAAAAGCTTGAGGGGTTAAAGGAAGCACAGAAGCAGGCTGATGAGGCATTAAAGAATGGAACGATTTCTCAGGAGCAGTATGATGGCCTGCAGCGTGAGATCATTGAAACAGAGCAGGATCTAAAGAAGCTGGAAGCTGCTGCAAAGGAATCGGCCACAGCTATGGACGGCATTGTTCAAAAGGGTGAGTCTTTAAAGTCAACCGGTGACAAGGTGGCTGGAGTAGGCGAAAAGTTCCTACCCGTAACTGCAGGTGTGGCTGCGCTTGGAACAGCTGCTGTAAAGACTGCGGCTGACTTTGATTCGTCTATGTCAAAAGTTGCCGCAGTATCCGGAGCGACAGGTAAAGATTTTGATGATCTAAAAGCGAAAGCTCGCGAGATGGGATCCAAGACAAAGTTCTCAGCATCCGAAGCTGCAGAGGCTATGAACTACATGGCGATGGCCGGCTGGAAAACAGAGGACATGCTTTCTGGTATCGATGGTGTTATGAATCTTGCAGCAGCATCAGGAGAGGACCTTGCTACAACATCAGATATCGTAACAGACGCACTGACAGCCTTTGGGTTATCAGCACAGGATTCTGGGCACTTTGCGGATATTCTTGCTGCTGCATCTTCAAATGCTAATACCAATGTTTCTATGATGGGTGAAACATTCAAGTATGCTGCACCTATTGCAGGTGCGCTTGGCTTTTCTGCTGAAGATACTGCAGAGGCTATTGGACTAATGGCCAATGCCGGAATTAAGTCATCACAGGCAGGTACATCCCTTCGAACTATCATGAACAATCTTACCGGAGATGTGAAGTTTACAGGAGCTGCCTTTGGTGAGATGGAGATTGCAACCACAAACGCTGATGGGTCCATGAGGGATTTGTCGGATATCCTGGCGGATTGCCGCGGTGCTTTTTCCCAGATGTCAGAATCAGAGAAGGCAGCAAATGCAGAAGCACTTGTCGGCAAAAATGCAATGAGTGGTTTCTTGGCCATTATGAATGCAGGCGAAGGTGATGTTTCAAAGCTGTCAAATGCGATAGCAAATTGTGACGGAACTGCAGAGAAGATGGCAGGTACCATGCAGGATAACTTGGAAGGTCAGCTTACTATCTTAAAATCCCAGCTTGAGGAGCTTGCGATTTCTTTTGGTGAGCTTTTAATGCCTGCCGTAAGAGCTATCGTATCCGGTATTCAAAAGTTCGTGGATGTATTAAACAAACTGCCCACAGGTGTGAAAACCGTGATAACGGTGATTGCACTTTTGGCTGCTGCGATTGGTCCGGTACTAATTGTTGTAGGTAAAACAATGTCAGCAGTTGGCACGATTATGACATACGCACCGAAGATTGCAAGCATGATATCGACTATTGGAACTGGTATGAAGGCTTTGTGGGGGATTCTTGCAGCAAACCCGATCATTCTGATTGTTGCAGCGATAGCAGCACTTGTGGCCGGGTTCATTTATCTTTGGAATACGTCTGATAGCTTCCGTCAGTTCTGGATTGACCTGTGGGAAGGCATCAAGAGTGTTGTAAGTACAGCGGTGGAGGCAGTAAAAGGATTCTTGTCTGGAGTTGTTGATTTCATATCAAATAACTGGCAGACGATACTTGCATTTATTGTAAATCCATTTGCAGGAGCCTTTAAGCTTCTATACGACAACTGCGAGGGCTTTCGGGAATTTATCGATGGCTTCTTGAATGGAGTTAAGGAGCTTTTTACTACGATTTGGGGTGGCATTGTTGAGGTGGTATCTGGTGTATGGGAGTCCATTACTACGACAATCGGCACCTTTATGCAGACGATATTTGAGACGATCACCGGCATTTGGCAGGGTATCGTGGAGACGGTAACACCACTATTGGAAGCCTTCAGATATCTGTTTGAGACGATCTTCCAGGCAATACAGATTCTTATCGGAATGGCACTTGATTGGATCAAAACAAAGGTGGAGACCATCTGGAATGGTATCGTTACATTCCTGACTCCTTTGTTGGAGGGCATCAAGACATTTATTGAAACGATATGGAATGCAATAAGCACCTTCTTTTCAACAGTTCTTAATTCCATAAAGACGGTATTTACAACTGTCTGGAACGCCATAAAGACTGCCATCACAACGGTTGTAAATGCTATCAAGACTGTTGTTACGACTGTTTGGAATAATATCAAAACAGTGATCACCACAGTTATGAATACGATAAAGAGCACCGTTACCAGCATTTGGAATAATGTGAAAACTGCAGTCGGGAATATAATCGGCCAGATTTACAACACGATCCATAGCGGGTTTGAAAGGGCAGTAGGTTATGTAAAGGGCCTGGCGTCTCAGGCATTTAACTGGGGCAAGGACCTAATTATGGGAATTGTAAACGGAATCAAATCCTGTATTTCCGCAGTGACCGATGCTGTTACAAGTGTGGCAAATAAGATCAAGGAGCTCCTTCACTTCTCGCGTCCGGATAAGGGACCACTTCATGAATATGAGAAGTGGATGCCAGATTTTATGGATGGACTTGCCCATGGCATAAACACCAGCAAGAGCAAAGTCTCGGCTGCTATGCATGGTCTTGCCGAGGATATGGTTATAAGCCCGACAATGGATACGTCGCAGCTTGCAGGGGCCAATGGTATGACAATACCTGCAGGCGGATCTTCTGTTGATTTGGTTGGACAGATTAGAGAAGCGATGCAGGGAATGAGTCCCCAGGGTGACATCGTGATTCCGGTTTATATCGGAAACCATAGGATTGAAGATATCGTGGTTGATGCGACGCAGCGTATGAACTACAGATCAGGAGGGCGATGATGGTATTAAAGATTAATGGAGTAGCGGTCCCTGATCCGGATAGCGATCTTAGTATTAAGGCTGAGAAGATAAAAACGGAAACAGAGACAGAGGCCGGGACAACACAGGTCTCGGTAGTAAGGAGTACAAAGCTGACTGTGAGCGGATCCTTTACGTTGACCGGTTTATGGATTGAGAGATTCAGAGCATATCGGCAGGCGGATACAGTTACGGTCAGCTTGTATTATCCCAGTAGTGAAGTGATGAGTAATTACACCATGCAGTTTGATATGGATGAAGCACTCATAAAGGACAGTCGAAAAGCTGAGGTGACTAAAGGAATTTATAGTGTATCGGTTACGATGAGCGAACTTTGATGGAGGTGAGAAGGCATGTACGAGGTTTCACAAGCATATAAGGAGGCAATGAAAAAGCCCGTACAGCATTTCAAACTCCGAGGTGTGATCACAAATAAAAATATGACCTACACCTTTACTGAAAAAGATATCTTAAAGGGATCCTTTACGATTACCAATCAATGTTGCGGAACATCAGCTATGGAGATTGGTTCCGTATATACCGGTGAGATGTCCATGACGCTCCTTGGAAATATTGTACCCAGGTACTCCATTTACGGAGCGAAGGTGGAGCCATATTTTTCTTTGCTTACTGACAACGGCTGGGAGGAGATACCTCTTGGCGTTTTTAATATAGCTGAGGCCAATTATAGCGTATCCGGTTGTGAGATTAAGGCCTACGACAATATGTCCCTTTTGGATAAGGGAATCTCGCTTACAACAACGTCGGCGGAAATGTGGACAATGCTTGAGAATGTATCAGAAGCCTGTGGTGTTTCTATTGGTATGACAGAGGCTGAGGTTAGAGGTTTTCCGAATGGTAACCGTATGCTTGGCATCTATGCAAACAATGATATGGAGACCTGGCGTGATTTTGTCTCCTGGCTGGCCCAGACTGCAGGATGTTTTGCAACTGTTAATCGTGCAGGGGAGCTGGTATTTAGAGCCTTCAACACAGATGTGGTTGATACGATTGATACAGAGCATCGTTTTATGGGATGCAAGTTTTCTGATTTTGAAACCAGGTATACCGGAATATCCGTTGTAAACATTGGTGATCAGACAACCAGCTATTATGGAGCGCTGGATGTGGAGGATGACGGTCTTACCATGAACTTAGGCTCCAATCCTTTCTTACAGTATGGCGTGGATGAGACAGTTGAAGAATCCAGGCGTGCAGTGCTGGTGGCACTTGAGGTAATACGATACGTACCCTTTACGGCAGATATGATAGGAAACCCTGCATATGATCTGGGAGATGTTTTTAGGTTTTCCGGAGGAATTGCAGATGGGGCCTGCCTAAGCTGCATGACTAAGTTTGACTGGAAGTTTAACGATAAGTTTACGATGGATGGTGTTGGAGAGAATCCAGCTCTCGCCAATGCCAGGTCCAAAACAGACAAGAATATCACCGGTCTTTTATCTAACGCAGACGAAAACCGGATGTACTACTATACATTTACGAACTCGGATCTGATTCGAATAGCTGCTGGCGATAAGAAGCCAGTTATAAGTATCGTGTTTGCTGCGGTAAAAAGTGCAGAGCTTGAGTTTAAGGCAGAAATCTTATGTGAGACGACTGCTGCAGATTCAGATCAGCCTACAATAGTAACAGCCACATATATGTTAAATGGCGACGAGATCACTACGTATCTTCCCACAGAAACCATGCAGGATGGAAAGCACATCCTGCATTTGTTTTATCCACTGACTGCAGCAGAGGGCACCGTCAATAGATGGGTGGTTTCGCTCTCATGTAGGTTTGGCTCCTTACGAATCGATAAGGGACAGATCCTTGCAATGATCAGTGGCCAGGGACTTGCTGGCAAGGATGGCTGGGATGGAACGATTGATATCACTGAGGAAGTGGAATTTGATCTTATATCAATGAGGCCGAGATTTACTTCAAGCGTGGACGTTGATTATCCCGGCAGGAAGAAGCAAGGTGTATCGGATTCGATGCGTGTTAATCTTACTGCCTTGTTTGGCACCTTCCGAAACAATGTATCTGTAAGCGGTGGCGTGAATATTGTAATGGTTGAGGAAGTAATAGATGAAGAGGATTCACCTCAGATGACGTATTCGCACAAGTATGTTGTGATAAATGACAGTCTGTTTAAGCTGCGAAGAAATTATGATTACTATTCCACTGAGCAGCCCGTGGATGAAGGCCGGATGTGCATGGTGGAAGTGGATACAACAAGTTTCCTCTCATCCGAGAGTATGGAGGTGACCAATGAGCGATTATAACGGAATAACACCGCTTCTTAACACAATAGAGGGTATGGATCATTTGGTTGTGAGTACAGCTCATGACGATGATACCATAACTTTTACAGGTGTAGATTGGTTTTCCTTTGCTGGGGTATTAGCATCAACCCTTTATGTGAGTGGAAATGCCTGGATTGGAATAGGCACTAACGCAGAACAATTAAAGGTCTGCAGGCGTGATGGTAAGATGTGGGATTTCTATCGTCAGGAAGGAACGATGTGGGAATACTACAGGTTTATAAAACTTAGGTGGGAAGGCTACACCCAGTACAGTGTCCAGGATGCATATTGCAGGTTGATCTATGAACTCTTTTTGATAGATGACGGACGGATGTTTTTAAATGTGGTCCAGACGCCTACTAATAGCGGCTACCTTGGATCATCAACGCTTACCTGCGGGAGTGAAAACCTTTCGCTAGCGGTTGGCGTTAATAATGATTCGCCTTTTTATTTTACGTTTATACCATCCGATGTTTCTACTGGAACGGGATGGTCGGTTTCAAATACGCTGATTGATATCATAGAGCCTTATAACAGGAGATATCTGATCGGGGATTCTTCCGGGAAACTATATACGATAGCTGACAGTTCGCTTGTGGAGCTTACTGAAACGATACCTACAAAAGCCCTGTTTTTATCCGATGGATTTGAGGAAGTTCCAGATGGCTCCCTTTTATTATCGTTGGAAAATCCAAGGGTTTATTTTTGGCATGACTCTGATGATGATTTGCCAAGTATTCATATCGCAGCATTGCAGACGCCAAAGCCGCAGCCAGTGATCACGGAAAAAGTTCATCTTTCACATCCTACAATTGTGGGTGTTGAGAATGTGGTTATTGATGCGGATGATAATACGCTCTTTGCTGTCTCCTTTGATGATGGGTTGACCTGGTGGAATTATGTAAATGATACTTGGAGCCTTCTTTCAGAGGAATTATCAGGCCAGACTAAGGCGACTATGGAAGCGATCAGTACAAATGCTTGGGCACAGAAGGTAACAGCAGGCGGGACGTTGAGATTTCGCTTTGTCATATCCGGGAACGGCTATGTAAAGAGTATTACGATACATTATCTGAATTAGGAGGACATAGATATGTTGAAGGGACATACAAAAATAGAGCTCACTGATGTAAACACTGGTGAGAAAACAGTTGTGGAGGAAGACAACCTTGTTACGAATGCAGTGCAGTATTTGCTGGCATTTATGAACAAGATAAATCGGAATCCTTCAAATGAGATATTTCCGATAGCAACAAATGCTCTGGGAGGGTTGATGCTATTTAATAGAACATTGGCAGAAGATGCAAACAATATGGCCTTTCCTGGAGATGCTGTTCTTGTGGGGTATGCAGATAGGAATTCAAACTCAGATGATACGATGAGAGGTTCCTTAAATTCCATTGAAAGCTATGCTACGGATACCGGATACGTTAGTGTTTGGGATTTTTCCACTTCCCAGGCAAATGGAACTATTCAGGCACTCGCACTTACAAGTAAGTATGCAGGGGCGAATCCTATACTACGTCAGCTTAATGGAGATCTGCGCGGATCAGTTAGATACGTGGATTCATATATGGACATGCATGTGTTGGCCTATAAAGACGACTACATGTATTTTCGTTCCAGATCAAGCCGCGATATCAAAAAAGGAAGATGCGCTGCGTATGCTATCAAGGTTCAGGAGTATTGGTATGGAGGACAAGAGCTTCCGGCAGAGCATATTGCAACCTTGCCAAGTGAGTTCCAAACAGACTGGGCCTATTACGATAATGGTAATGATGGATATATTTACTACATCACAAAAACGGATCAGTCCACTTCAACCTACAACAATTACAGCGGGGGTAATAGTAATGGGAATGCTGTCATTAACATTACTCCAATTAAGTATTCTGATGAATCCTTTGACGTTGGCGCGACACAGACAGTTACCTTAGAGAATACTTTTCTTGCAAATCGTAGTACGGATTTGAATTGCATATCCCAGGGATATTTGTATTGGGTTTCTTACGATCATAAAAGTATCTACATAATAGATATGAGTAATTACACCAATATCCAGCGTATATCAGTGGGGGATGAGGAGAATCTGAGCTTGAACTTTATTATGCCTCTGCCGGATGGCGGTATCAATTTCCAGTTTACCTATAAGCAGGGGAATAATACATACACAAAAGCTGGCCTGATGTATTCGAATGGCGATTTTGTAAGGTGCAGTGTAAATGGTGAGATCGTGGTAAGAGAACCGAGATTTGCTTTCGACAATAAGATCACTTTTTATAGGAACTATGACGGTTATTACGGTGATGACTGGATGGGGTATAGACTCAGAGCAGCTTATCTTGGAACCATAAATAACCTGTCTTCGCCCGTCGTGAAATTACCGACGCAGACGATGAAAGTAACATACACTTTGAATAATATCGGGGAGGTTTGAGATGAAGCAATTTGAAATACCTTGTAACTTTGATAAAAACTTTATTGGTGGCCTAAGTGAGAAAATAGGCCTTTTTCCATATATCAGGTTTGTGTATATGGCAGCCTGGAAGGATGATGGAGATAATACCCGCTATAGTGCTACTTTTGCAGCAGGGTATCCCGCGACATATGATGAGTATGTTTTACGGATAAAACTTATTCAGGCAATGGGTCTTAATGTATGTATCCTTGCACAGAAGAATTTCACACTTGAGACCATCGAGAAGTACTATGACCTGGGGATCCGCTTTTTTGTTATGAATAATGATGCGCTGGCTGATACCCTAAAAGAAAAGCATGATGATATTACGCTTATTCTTTCGATAACGAGGAATCTTTCGATGGTGGACATCTGTAATAAATCGAATGACTTTTCTATGTATGACAACATCGTGCTGTTTCATTGGTTTAACAGACACTTGAAGGAAATAAAGGAGCTGCCTAAAAAGTATAAGTACACGATTATTCCAAACTCGATGTGCTACTATGGTTGTAAATGGGCTGCAACACATTGGTTTGCCAAGGGAGCCACGATAGAGGAGTATCATAAAAATGTAAAATGGGCGACCGATCAATGCCAGCCATATCTTACTGATATACAGAACACAGCGTATATTGAGCCGGAGAACCTACACTATTTTGATGATTACATCGATTGCTATAAGTTAGTGGACAGGGAATGGCCGACAGAAAGGATCCTGGATGACTTACAAAGGTATGTGGAACGGAATCCTGTGGTTCCTCGGAATGAGGACTTTTACAAGCTACCATAGATAAAGGAACTTGCATCGCTTCGGCGGTGTTTTTTATTGCAACAAAATGGAGGTGATAGCCAATGAAACAATTCTGGAATTTGACACAGGGAGTATATGCACTGCTTGGTGGATGGCTTGGGTATTTCTTGGGAGGTTGGGATGGCCTGATATATGGGCTTTTAGCATTTATGATTATCGACTATTTAAGTGGTGTAGCGTGCGCTGTGGTCGATAAGCAGCTATCCAGTGAGCAGGGTTTCAAAGGGATCTTTAAGAAGGTGATGATCCTTATCATGGTGGGAATAGCTCATATGCTTGATGTACTTATCGTAGGCGAGGCAGGAGTCCTTCGCTCTACGATTATTTTTTATTATCTGAGCAATGAGGGACTATCTATCATAGAAAACGCTGCGCACCTGGGACTTCCCGTCCCGGAGAACTTGAAGAAGGTACTAAAGCAATTACACAAGAAGTCAGAGGAGGTTGATAACGATGACGAGGGGGATTGATGTATCCAAGTGGCAGAAGGATATTGATTTTAACAAGGTTAAGGCCAGCGGTATTAGCTTTGTTATTATCCGCGCTGGCTACGGAAAGGAGATATCGCAAAAGGATCCGTACTTTGAAAAGAACTATGCGAAGGCAAAAGCGGCCGGATTGCATGTCGGAGTATATTGGTATTCTTATGCGGATACCATAGATGCCGCTAAGAAGGAAGCGGCTACATGCCTGGCAACTATAAAGGGTAAACAGCTCGAATACCCGGTGTATTTTGATGTGGAAGAGAAGCAGCAGTTTGCCAAAGGAAAGAACTTCTGTGATTCTATTATCACGACATTCTGTAATGCGATAGAGAAAGCAGGTTATTATGCTGGGCTTTATATGTCCACGTCATACCTGAACAACTATGTATCGAAGGCAGTCCGTGAGCGCTATACGGTTTGGGTTGCGCAGTATGGAAAGAAGTGTTCATATAACGGTCCGTACTGTATCTGGCAGTATTCTTCTAAGGGGCAGGTTCCTGGTGTGGCTGGGAACTGTGATATGAATGAGTGCTATGTTGATTTCCCGGAGACCATAAAGCGCGGTGGTTTTAATGGCTATGTGAAAGGCGCCACAAAGAGTGCTGATGAAATTGCGCGTGAGGTGATCGATGGGAAATGGGGCAATGGTGATGAACGCAGACGAAGACTGTCAGCTGCAGGATATGACTATGCAACCATCCAGCGTAAGGTAAATGAGATATTGAAATAAAGGGATGCCAGGTGGGAAGCTGCCTGGCTATTCTTTTTAACCTAAAAGTTAATTTCTCGCACTTCTAAGGGGGATTGAACTTGATATAATTTCACACCAGAGGTAACATGTGACACTACCAAAGAAAGGAGAGAAGCATGGAAGTACAAGTGATCAAGAGTAATGCCGCAAAAAAACAGAAGCTAAAGGTCGCGGCTTATGCCAGAGTTTCACGGGATGAAGATGAAACAGAAAACTCCATCGAAAATCAGATTAACCACTACACTGAGCTGATCCAGGAAAATCCAGAATATGAGTTTGTGGAGGTCTACTACGACTTTGGAATATCCGGGTTTAAGGAAAACAGGCCAGGTTTCCAGCGAATGATGAAGGATGCCAGGGCTGGTAAGATTGATCTGATCTATACCAAATCAATCACACGTTTTGCAAGAAACACCGATACCTTTCTGAAGGCTACAAGAGAGCTTAAGGAAAAAGGTATCGGTGTTTTCTTTGAATTGCAGAACATAAACTCATTAACGCAGGCGGGCGAGCTTTTAATGACGGTGTATGCGGCCTTTGCCCAGGCGGAGAGTGAAAACTATAGCAGTCTGGTGAGGCTTGCAAAGCAGCGGAATTTTGAAAAAGGGACTCCGCAGATGAGATTGGATCAGACCCTGGGATTTACTTTTGATGAGGAAGGGAAGGTCAAGGTAGTACCGGATGAAGCCAAAGATGTAAAGCAGCTATTCGAATGGACCAGGGAAGGGTACCTTCCAACGCAGATCCTTAACCTGGCAAAGAAGAATGGAATAACAAGAAGGGATGGTAAGAATTTAGATGCGAGTCTCTTGCATAGGACGATCAGAAACGAGGCATACAAGGGCGACTACATCATGCAGAAGTATTTCATTGATGAAAACAGGAAGGCACAGTTAAACCGCGGGGAATTTCCAATGTACTACGTTGAAGATAACCACCCGGCTATCGTTAGCAGGAAGCTCTGGGATGAGGCGAATAAAGTGCTTGAGGATCGGGCCAAGGAGAGACTAAGGCACGTTGAGATTAAGCCCTTCACAAAAGAGAACTATCCATACAAAGGAAAACTTTACTGCGCCAAGTGCGGGCACAAACTTTACTCAGGGGTGACAAAGGCAAATGTGCAGCGCACTTTTTTCTGCGGAGGCAATCGGAGGTTTGGAGATTCATTTTGCACAGGAGTTTTTGTAACGCAAAAGGAAGTAGAGACCTGGGGAGAGATCACGGATAACATCTACATTTCTTTTGACGAAACAAAGCCAAGACAGAATCAGTACAGCTTTGTGAAGGAAAGCACCTGGAAGAAGTCGCATAAGAAGGTTACAAAAAAGGATCCGGTGGTGCCGTATACGCCAGAGAATTACCACTACTACAAGCGGGTGTTCTGTGAAAAATGCGGTAATCGCCTTACAAGGAACATTCAAAGTAGAAACAAGATTTTCTTTTCCTGCATAGGATATATTCAGTATGGAAAAAGCTTCTGCACTGGGATGCGGGTGCCACAGGAAGTGTTAGACCGATTACCAGAAAAAGATGGGTACTTTATTATTAAGGAGGAAGTGAAAGATGGCAAAAAAAGTTACAGTTATACCTGCAAAGCAGAAAAACCGGAACGTAAGCGTAAAAGGAAATAAGCCGGAAGTTTTAAGAGTGGCTGCATACTGTCGCGTTTCAACAGATCATGAGGAGCAGACGAACTCTTTTGAAAACCAGATTGAATACTACACGGACTACATTACAAAGCGAAAAGATTATGAGCTGGCCGGTATTTATTCGGATGAAGGTATCACAGCAACAAACACAAAAAAGCGTGAGGGCTTCAATCGGATGATAGCCGATTGCGAATCAGGCAAAATCGATATGGTGATTACAAAGTCCATATCCAGATTTGCCAGAAACACACAAGACTGCCTGAAGTATGCAAGAAAGCTAAAGGGCCTGGGCATTAACATTTTCTTTGAGAAGGAAAACATTAGCACAATGGATGCGACAGGGGAGCTCCTTTTTACCATCCTAAGCTCCCTGGCCCAGGAGGAATCCAGAAACGTTTCAGAAAACTGCAAATGGGCAATCCGGCATAACTTCAAAAAGGGCAAAGCCTCCATTAACACTACGCTTTTCCTGGGATTTAACAAAACCGAGGATGGAAAGCTTGAGATCGATGAGAAGCAAGCTAAGCTGGTCCGCTACATTTACAAGCTCTATGAGGAGGGACTGACGCCTTCGTGCATTGGATCAAGGCTTAGGGAAGAAGGGTATAAAGGTTTAAAGGCTGATACTTGGCCGCATTCAGTAATTCTTGGGATGCTGCAGAATGAAAAATACTGCGGAGACCTGTTAATGCAGAAAACCTATACCACGGATTTCCTTTCCAAAAAGAAAGTGAAGAACCACGGTGAGGTTGATCAGTATTTTATCGAGGATAATCATCCGGCTATCATTCCTAAAGATGAGTGGCATGCGGTGCAGATGGAGGTCGAGCGCAGAGAGAAATTCAAAAACGAAGTAGGGATCAGGTCTTATGGGTACGGCCGACACGCTTTTTCCTGCAAGGTGGTTTGCTCCCGCTGCGGCAGGGTATATGGTCGGCATAAATGCTCCGGGAAGCCCATTGTTTATTGGATTTGTGAAAACAAGCTGGGGCATGGGTCCTGCGGATCCGAAAACGTCACAGAGGAATCCCTTTATAAGGTGTTTCGGATTGCCTGGAACAGCATAGTAGCAAATCTGGATGAGAACACCGCGCGTTGGAAGCAGATGATAGAAGAAGGTAATCCGCTGGAGAGGCTTAGGGGAAAACAGATGATAGAGCTTACTGCGGAGGGGCCGCTTACGGATGATGTCCCGGAGCTTATCATGATGACCGTAGAGAGGATTGTTGTTCACAGTAAGCAGGAGTTTGAGGTCAGGCTTTTGGATGGAACTGTTAAAAGAGTGTGCCTTTCAGAGTAAACAGCAAGCAGCCGGTTGGAGTTTTTTAGCTCTGACCGGCTCTTTTTCTGTTTATGGGGAATTATACAAATTGTGGCAGATGCCATGCTGTTGTGTTAGAATTAAATTTGGTGCAATATACCCTGCCGAAAGTAACAACGGCGCGGGTTTTAATAAGTTATAAGGAGCTGATTAATTATGGCAAAAGAGCTTTATTCTTTTGACGAACTCAAAGAGATGTTGGATGAAAGGGGACTTGAGCACTTCTTGTTACCTGGAACTAACAACATGCTTCGTCTAGGCGATGAAGATACAACGATTCATCGTGCAAGGGACGGGTTTATTCTGTATGCAACCAGAAAAGATTATGATGCTATTACACAGTATTATTGGCCGGATGACAGGTGCACACTCCACTCTACCAAGGGGGCCGGTAAAGAGGGCTGTGAGCAGATCATATCTGTTGAAAGAATGAAAGGGGATAACCAGGTTATCTGCTTAGAAGACGGAAACGCTGTAATGAATGCAGGCGCTCCCAAGTGTCAGCCTGACAGGATTTACCTGTACACCAATGAGAACATGGATTTTATATTGGATATCCTTCAAGAACAGCGACAGAGTAGCACCACAGATAAACGATTTGATACAAATGACAGTGTATGGATTGCTGCAGCGGCGATGTCTTATGAGATTTATCATAAAAAGCAGAATGCCGGTGAGACCATACGTGTTCCTGATTTTTCACTTGTTCAATCGGATATTCGAAATCGTACTTTAGAAATCAATGGCCACAAAGCTGAAGGAGCAAGAACAAGTCAGTGGTGCTGCGGAGATCATCCAAACCATAATTATTGCTTCTTACGAGAACTGGCAGACAAATCGCGTAGACTTTCTTTCCCAGGGGAATTCGGTGGTAAGGAAGAGCCAGAGAATCTCAAAATGGATGAGGTTATAAAAACCTCAGTTGGAAATGTCACTATCCAGCAGCTATTTGATTTTGTACATACAGAGTATGCGGCATTGTCAAATCAGGTAATAAAAAAGACGAGCATTGACTATAAAGCGCCCCTTGATTATCTCGATGCCCATGCAAGGGAAGCATATGCGGGCCCAGACAAGCAGGTGTCAGTGGAAGAGCGTGCAAGGATAGACGCACCGAAGGAAAGCGCGCAAAACGCTGTTGAACAGATCAATAAGATGATGGCTCTTTGTGAGAAGCGCTTCAAATTGAAGAAAGCTGCTCAGGTGAAGTGGCTGGATGGAAGTAATGTTAAGACGAAGCATTACCTTTGGGGCCAGATGAAATACAGCGATCAGATGGACAGTCCGATCACTATTTCCATATTTGTTGATTTACATGCTGAAACAAAGAAGGCAAGGTATCGGATCAGTTTAGAGATCATGAATAAAGACTCCGACAAGGCGCTGATGAAACAGTACCATAGCTATCTTGATCTGGATCCGGATACAGAGCATGGTCTTGTCTATGGAGAAGGAAGCAATGAGGCTGACTATGTTGTAATCCTGGATGAGAATAGAGACGTAGTTAAGGCCAAAGTCGATGACGGTACATACGATAAGGTCCAGTATTGCAGAATAGTAGAAAGAGACCCTACGTATACAAATGATGATTATGAGCGCCTTGTTATGGAAGGCGTGCAGGCATTGATTCCATATTATGAGCATGTGGTTGGTATAAAAACCGTGGTGTGGTGGCCAAGTAAGGAAGAATATGATCCAGGACTTACGGTCGAACAGTGGGTTGAAGTTTTACAGGATCCCGAAGTGACAACGGAAAAGAACCTTAGAATGTTCGCCATGATGCTTGACTACGGTAAACCGGCTGCTTGCTCAGAGCTTGCTGAAAAGTATGGGGAAACTAAGAACTTCTTTAATTCAGGTTCCTCAGCAATGGCAAAGAGAGTCGTGGATAAAACAGGTTGTCCACCGCCACCAGATAGAATTAATGATAATGCAAGGTGGTGGCCAGTCCTATATGTTGGAAGGGACGCAGAGAAGGGAGAAAAAGGAAGTTATATCTGGAAGATACGAGACGAGTTAAAGGAAGCACTTTTACAGATAGAATTACCGGAAGTGGAGGAAAAAGCAAAAATGAGTGAAAACAAAAAGATAGGATTAAACACAATTTTATATGGACCTCCTGGAACCGGAAAGACTTATAACACCGTCAAATACGCGGTAAGTATTTGTGATCCCGAGCTGAATGTGGATGAGATGGAGTATGAGGACATTCTTGTAAAGTACAATGCCTTAAAAGCAGAGGGCCGGATTGCATTTACTACATTCCATCAGTCCTATGGTTATGAGGAATTCATAGAGGGTATTAAGCCCGTACTTGTTTCAGATGAATCCGCTAAGGATTCAACGGATATTCAGTACGATGTTATGCCTGGGGTGTTTAAAGCGTTTTGTAGAGACGCCAAGAAGGTGACAATATCCGCTGAGGGATCAGATGTTGAGAGAACCAATCCAAAAGTATGGTGTCTTATGCTTGATGGCACCGGCGAGTCAGAGTTAAAGACTTATTGCTTCGAGAATAATGAAATAAGAATCGGATGGCCTCAGTTGCCTGAAAGAATAACATATGAAACCCCTATAGAAACAGAGGCTACAAGGAGTATGCTCACTAACTTCCAGGATGATATGGGAATTGGTGATATCGTGGTAACCCAGAAGGTATTTGATAGGATAGACGCCATTGGTATTGTAACCGGTGACTATGAATATGATTCTTCAACCTTTGATGGTGATTGGCCGAGAAAGCGCTCTGTTAAGTGGATGGCTAAAGATATCGATGAGAGTATATATGAACTGAATGGCAGCAAGCATCTTGGAAGATTTACTATTTATGAGCTTGGAAGAGTAAAGGCCGACGACGTAATAAAGCTTGTAAATAAGAATCCCCAGGGTGAGGAAATTGTTGTCGAGCAGGAAACAAAACCGTATGTATTCATAATTGATGAAATCAATAGAGGTAACATTTCTAAGATATTTGGTGAGCTCATAACGCTTATTGAGGAAACTAAGCGTGCAGGATCAGACGAAGCAATGGAGACAACACTTCCGTATTCCGGTGAGTCCTTTAGCGTGCCTGATAACGTATATATACTTGGAACGATGAATACCGCGGACAGGTCTATAGCTTTAATGGATACAGCACTTAGACGTAGATTTGATTTCGTGGAAATGATGCCGGATTCGAGTGTTATAGCCGGTGTCACCGTTCAAGAAGGCAAGCAGACGGTAAATGTGGCTAAGATGCTGGATGTGATAAATGAAAGAATCGAGTTCCTTTATGATAGAGAACACACGATAGGACACGCATTTTTCACTCCACTTCTAAAGGATAATAGCATCGAAGTTCTGGCCGATATATTCCGTTCAAAGGTGATTCCGCTCCTTCAGGAATACTTCTATGAGGACTATGCAAAGATTCAGCTTGTTCTGGGAGACAACGAAAAGAGCGATGATAGTTATAAATTCATACTGGATAACGAAGTAAAGGTTAAGAGCGTCTTTAAGGGCAATCCTGAAGAGATAGTTGATTTGCCTGAGAAGAAGTATGAGATCCAGGATGAAGCGTTT
>Ga0326512_10001094_pt1 | contig 21855 bp, 21 predicted proteins | sample 1_2617_0518_D_FD_203652 | JGI IMG/M metagenome (GOLD analysis project Ga0326512, IMG submission 203652) | Bovine rumen microbial communities from UC Davis, California, United States - 1_2617_0518 | ecosystem: Host-associated > Mammals > Digestive system > Stomach > Rumen | place: USA... | reverse complement strand
CCGATATAACCTTCGTACCTGTCATAATCCTTCTTGCCTTCCTTATACCAGTCATTTCTAAAGTCACGAGCGCAATTCTTAAACCATGTCATAAACTTTTCACGATCACATGCGCGACTGCTGCAATATACGCCCTTCATCGGCGTTGCATTATAGAGTTTAGAATCCTCAAAGAAAAGATCATATGTCCAATCCTGACCAAACATAGTATATACCTCCTTGAAATGTGTACTTGCTTTACTGTCTATGATTATAGACGGTAAAGGCGTATCTGTCAATACTTATTTTGTATTATTTTTAATTTTTTGAAAATGACTTTTTCTGCGATCCTCCATCATCCGGCGCACAATCCTCATGGTTTTTCAAAATTGCAAAAAACAGAAAAATCAAGTTTTCAAAAACCATAATCAAAACAAGATTGTTTTTCAAAACAAGGATTTTCTGATTATAGTTTTCCAAAATTAAGAATCTCTGCAAATACTTCATCGTTTTTCAAAACATGGATTTTCTGCGATTTTCCGCAAAAATAAAAGGGATGACTCTGCATCCCTTTAGGCGTTCGCTAACATTGTTAGCTGTTTTGTATATTTAACAAGTTTCTTTCGTGCGATCACTTTTTGCTTTGGTGTTAAAAATCCTGTTCTATTGAGGAACTCGCAAAAACTTGTAAACAACGGGGCATCAATGCCGTTAAATCCTGCGCCGTTTCTGTGATTCGCTGCGCCTTCTGCTATTTCATCGGCAGTCTGGCAAGCGTATAATTGCCTTAATGCACCATATAAAACTCTGTCGTTTGTCTGTACGAGATTCTTGATCTCGTCCTGTGTCCATGTTCTACTCATTGCCGTTCCCTCCGTCATTATTTTGAATTATTTTTCAAGCGTGATACAATCCTGCTTTTTGGTGCTGATTTGCGATCTCGATAATCTCTGTCGGATAGTTCCCATCGGTATAATATTTCTTAATCTGGTTTGGTCTTGCAATTAGCTTGGTGATTAACGTATGATCTTTCGCGCCGTATATAATGATTATTGCGTTTGTAGTAATCACATGGAGTTTATCACCTACTATAAATTCTTGATATGGTGTACCCTGTCCAATATCTCGGATAACACGTTCGCGCCTTCTGCGATACTGTCTATAATGTCTACTTGTCATGATCGCCACCTCCTTAAAGAAAATGGTGTATATCATTTACTTGTTATTCATTATAGACAGTCATCTTTTATTTGTCAAGATTTATTTTGTAATATTTATAATTCGTTTAGATTCAGATCGTCCGGCTATCCAGTCTCTATATTTTTTAAAACGCCAAAAAATTGTATCCATCCTCGGCTCTGGCAGCACAACAGAAAAATCGAATTTTTAAAAACCATAAACCACGATTCAGAAAATCGGCGTTTTTAAAAACGACTGCAATTTTTCTATGTTTTTAAAAACTATCATCCAGTAGCAGAAAAATCTTGTTTTCAAAAACAGAAAACAAAATTCCCACGTTTTGAAAAACAATCATCAATCGCGCCACAAAAAAAGAAGGGATGCTTTGCGCATCCCCTTTTATGATCCGATTTAGAAAAATCTTGAATTGCTCTCAGTGACTTCGATTGTCACGGCTTCTTGATTCAGTGCTACTTTTGCCATGCTTGCTGCTCTCTCAACCTGTTCAGTGTTCGCGCCGTAGATAACACATACAAGCGTTGGCTCGATAACGATTGTACCGTCATCATGTGTGTAAACACCAGTTCCTTCTGTGATTGTCGCGCCTCCTGTAGTCTCTGCGAAAATATTCGCTGCTACCTTAAAAGCGTCAAGTGTTGTGATCTCCTGTCTTTTGGTGTCCTTGTCAAGAAGTCCAATGCAGATAGTAGTTTTAATCATGGTGAATACCTCCCTATAAAATGTGCTTTGTGTGTATATTAGTTACTTGCTATGATGTTATAATACACTACAGAAAATCATTTGTCAATAGGTAATACAAAATAATTTTAAAAATATTTTCCGCAACTATCCAGAACCAAAACCAGAACACGATCATCCGGCGCATCCCCGGACTCATGCAGATTTTTCATGTTTTGAAAAACTAAAAAACCGAACGCAAAAAATCCGAGTTTTCCAAAACGATGAATTATAAATACTGTTTTCCAAAACTCGATTTTTCTGCTATGGTTTTTCAAAATTGAAATTTTCTGCTCTTCCGATTTGGTTTTTCAAAACTGATTTTTTCCGTGATCCGAGGCAAAAAAAAAGAAGCGGATAATCCGCTTCTGTCTTGGTGTCAATAATGTAATCAAATCTGTAAAGGATATCATCAACGGCGTTATTATCAGGATTATAAAGAAAATATGTTAAAATAATATCTCCGGCTTTAGCATCCTTTACTGATCTATAACTAATATAATTATACTTGCTTTTTGTGTTTAGTATTTTTCCATCTCCGTTATCATTTAGAACTTTTCCGATTGCCTTCTCTATGATGATGTCACCATTTCGATTTTCCAGAATTTCCGCTGTAAGATCACCAGTGTTATACTCTTGAATGATTCCGAGATTATCCGATAATCTGTTATAGTCTATCGTTTTAGCTTCAGGCTCGCATGTGGCAGTAAAGATGATTCCAACAAATGCAGCAATAGCGAATAATTTTTTAAACATGGTATATCCCTCCTATAAAGTATACTGTTTACTTGTTATGTAAATACTACCACATAGATAAATTATAATCAATTCTTATTTTGCGTTATTTATTATTTTTTAATAATGCGCTTTTCTGCTATCCAGAATCAGGATTCTATTGTTTTCCAAAATCGCATTTTTCTGTCGCAAAAATTCCATGTTTTTAAAAACGATTTTTCTATATCAAAAATTTACGGTTTTCAAAAACCAAACGAATCAGATTTTTCAAGTTTTCCAAAACAATATGAGATCAATCCGGCAAAATAAAAGAGCGCATTTTGCGCTCCTGTTTTTCCGCTTCAAATTTTCCATAATACCATTGAATCATATGGTAAAATCAATTCCGTATTTATCCAGATGTAAAACCATGTAAGCTGCTAAGAATTGCTCTTTTGTGCATCCTTGCATAATTCCTTTTAAATTTTCCATAATAGATACATCCATCATTGTTAATGTGTATTCGTAGTTGCGTATCATCTTATAGAACATGATAAACTCCTTTTATTGTGCTTTGTGTGTATTTTGTTTACTTGCTTATATTAAAAGCGTTTAATGGATAAGTCAAGATAATATTTGAAATTTTCCATAATATCTTTTTTTCAAATTTTCCAATAACAGATCCATAATCAAAATCATTTCATGTTTTTTAAAAATGGATTTTCCTGCTATTCAGATTTTCTCGATTTTCAAAAACGACAATACAAATTTTTTGAAATTTCCAAAACAAAACCAATAACAGAATACTTTTCCATTTTCCAGACTGGCGCGATTCAGGATCATATAAAGTCAAATTTTCCAATATATCTATATAGGCTTTATAAGCGTTATATAGGGATTTAAATGCTCTATATGTGGTCTTATATGGATATATCTATATAATGCCGTATATGGCGCGATTTCGGCGTTATAACATGTATTTAATTTACTTGTGTTATGTTTTCGGTTTTTCCTTGCGATTGCTGCCGATCATGCCAAAATTTCCGATTTTCCAAAACTAATACAATAATTTCCAGTTTTCCAAAACACCAACAGAAAAAGCAAGTTTTTAAAAACCAAATCAAAAAATCCGCTTTTTCCAAAACGAATACAGATTTTCCTTGTTTTCAAAAACCGCGACAGGAAATTCCAATTTTCCAAAACTATAACAATTTATTCGTGTTTTGAAAAACGATAACAAAAATCATATGTTTTCCAAAACCATAGCGAAAAATTCCAGTTTTGAAAAACTATCGCTAAAATTTCCGATTTTCCAAAACGATAGCAGAAAACCATGATTTTCAAAAACGAATGCGATTTTTCCGAATTTTGGAAAACGAAAACAGATTCTTTCAATTTTCCAAAACAAAATCAATTTTTCCTTGTTTTAGAAAACGATGACAGGAAAACGCGATTTTGAAAAACGATCATACAAAAAATCAGCATTTTAAAAAACGATTGTTTGCAAATCATTGTTTTTGAAAACCGAGAAAAATTGCGATGGTGAAGCAGAAAAATGATGTTTTGAAAAACTATGATGCTGCCACCAGCGCACAAAAAAAAGGAAGGCTTCACGCCTCCCAATTATTCGCAATATCTTTGTATATAAAAACGCCATTCTTTCATTTTTCGGACTATCTTTGAAATTCGCTTGTGTGCATATTGCGGTGATATTTCTTTGATTTCTGCTATCTGTTTAAACGTCATACCTTCTTTATACCGCATCAATAGCATTTCTATATCGCGGTCATCCGCTTTTGATTTCAGAAATTTAGTGAAAATCGCCATTTGCTCATGCGTGCTGATCTCAAAATCATACCCAAAATCAGAAAACATGTTTTTTGGAAAATCATTTTTTTGCCATGTCGCGCCTCCGATAAATGATTGTTTTTCAAAACTACGATTTTTTGTTGTGAAAAAATAGGAAGGGGATTGCTCCCCTATCCTATCAAGCGTTGGCTGCCATTTTGCGATATGCCTTGACGATCTTCTCACCGGCTACCTGTGCTTTATGTGTGCGATACTCCTTGATGTTGTGGTATCTCGTTGTATCGTAATCCGTATCGTTGAAGTGTGCTACAAAATTATTCATGACGATTTCGCAAACCTTGGTAGCGAATTTTGCAATGTTCATGTACTGCTTGCCATTGCGATAGAATGAAAGTCTAAACTCTAAAGTCATGTCGTGCTGTACGTTGATGAAATTGCAATGATCTTCGCTGTAGCTGCTCCTGTCGATGGTGTTTGCATAGTAGCGGAAATCTCTTCCCCAAAATCTGATTGTCTGCTCCCTGTTGGCTTCCATCTCTTCGCAAAGCGGAACGAATAAGCTGTGATAGAAACGTCTGATATATCCCATTGTTTCGCGGTTAAGGTCGCGATGTCCAACATGGAAATGTGTACCGCACGACTCACCAATCTCCAGATCCCCGTCTGCAATCATCTTGTCAATGACCTTGACCATGTGGCTAAGTGGCTTCAAATTCTGCATAATCGGAGACTTGAACTCTACATCAACCGTCATATCGGCTGTTGGAACGAATTTGTATTCTGCAAGTTCGGAACGGCTCTTCTCGTTGCTGTAGCTTGTTTCAAGTTCGATACCGTATGTGAACGGGTGAACGGTATCGCATCCATGTTTCTGATTGTTTCTGTAAGAATACTGCCTCATCTCTTCACGGCAATGCTCGCAGATGTAAGCGTTGCGACCTCCGCGATTATTCTTCTCAAGTTTGAACATCTCGTTGACGTTGTGTTCTGCTCCGCAGATCGTGCATTTCGCTGTAGTACGTGCCATAATATCCTTCCTTCCTTCCGATTCCCTATCGGATTGTGTTGTGTGTTTTGTGTGTTTGGTTTACTTGTTTCGATGTCTACACTTTACACCATGCATGAATACTTGTCAAGCATTATTTTGCATTATTTTAAAATTTTTCAAAACGTCGATTTTTTGACGGCACAAACGACAGGACCGAAGGCACGAAAAAAAAGACGTTTATTTTTGTTGCGATATATAGAAGGAACTCGAACGAATAGAATGATCTTGAACGCGAAAAAGGAACTGCTGCCGATATCGACATGACACCAACGAACGACAGGAAAAGAAAAGAATATCATGCATCATTGGCAAGTATTGAACGCCAACAGACACCAACGAAGGAAGGCAAGACACCAAACGCGAACACACAACGACAGATATTCATAGTTACGGAAAAGCGGAAAAGTGAACGACAGGAAAAGCACGAACGAAGGAACGACACCAACGAAGACAAACGAACGACACCAAACAACGACAGGAACGAAGAGACAAAAAGAACGAAGACAGGAACGACAAACGCGAAAAACACGAAGAGCCACCAACGACAGGAACGACAAAAGAAAAGCGGAAAAGCACCAACGAACGAAGGATATTTTTGATCTGCTATAGATCTCTACTTTTGATATAAAAGTGTACCATGGTTGAATGTGGATAAGTATGTGGATAAATTCGGATTAGATGTGGATAAGTAGTGGTTTAGTGTGGATAAACTTTTGTTTTAAAAACAACAAACTGTTGTTTTAAAAACAGTCGTTTTTCAAAACGCTGAAAAACTGCTGATTTTTATTATTATTGATATTCAGTCTTAATAATGACAGTCTGATCTTTGGAAAATACCGTTATTTTGCAGCATTGGCAATTCTGAAAAATGCACTTTTTCAGACTTATAACAGGAACGAAGACACCAACGAAGAGCCACAAAAAAAGCACGTTTTTAAAAACGAAGTAGTCCGAAGACAGGGACTACTTTTAAGTTATACGGAAACGCTTTCGTTAGCTAAAGGCTATATCGTACCCCTCATCACTCACACAAATTCAAATTCAATAAAAATTTTCACACTACCCATTCTAAAAAATCTAAGCATACAATAAAAGCCTATTAACGATAACTCTCCGACAAAAATAGAAAGTATACAATTTAAGCCAAAAACGAAGAATAATTATTATGGCGCAAAAATCAAATTATAACATTAAGTTAAAATGCAATATAAGTACATTTTCAAAATACAATCTATCGGCATAAACTTATGATCCACGAAAGGGCATAAATCTCAGCAAAAAAGTTACATTTTTAAAAACTATAATAAATTACGAAAACATACAATTAAAGCCTAATACATATCATTGGCGATTAATCGCTAAATAATTATGCCAGATAACCAAGTGTAAATATACACTAATTTTTCATAGAATAAAAAGGCAGTATAAATGTATAGAAAATTGCAGTAAATTTATATTAAGTCATGCAAAATAATTATTGACATATATATTCGATATGTGATAAACTGTCATAGTAGAACATGTATTCTACTGTTGGTTTTCAATCATGCTGAATACTTATTCTCAGCCGGATTTTACAAGTATATATATTTACGTGTTATACATTAATATATTCTATATAATCGTATAGTAAATATATATGCTTGTTAAAGAATACAAGTATATATACATGAACGTGATAGACATTAATATATTATATACATTTATATAAGTGAATGTATATATACTTGTTATTATATATGTATAGAGTGTACATTTTGGTCACACCTACGTTTATCAATGGAATTAAAAGTACAATCATTAAAAGTGTCATCTGCGATCATCCTTAATAATCAGTTTGGGAAAAAGCGAGTGATATTCACGCTTGCTATCCAAACATTAATCAAACAAGGAACGGTACAAACGAGTTTCAAAGAGTTTGATTCCATATGTGGTTATAAACCGAACAGGCATAAAAACAAAATCAATGACGAGGTTAAGAGTTTTCTAATCAATTTAAACGGAACGTATATAAAAGACCTTACTATAGACTCTGGTTTAATATATTTTACTACTCTCCCACTTTTTAATAATCCATTGACCTACGCTGTAGTATATAGCAATGAGTTTGAATCCGTTATAAATAACACAAGAACGATTACAAAAGCATCTGCGCTTTTACTGTTATCATATATCAGGATGAATACTTACAACTCGTCATATTTCGACAGGATGGACAACATTACAGAAAAGATACCCATGTTGGATTATCGATCTTTAAAGAGAAGCATCAGGCTATTAGAAGAACTTGACATTATTTCAACAAGCCAAATGGCGAGGTACAAAGACTGCAATAACAAGTGGCATTCAGGATTCATAATATTTGTCAATAAGCACAGGTATATAAAAGGCGTGGATGACGATAAATATATTTATGAAGTAGAAATGATGAAGGCAAAACAGTCTATAAGGAATTATCAAATCAGAAACAGCATGTCAAATAAATAATACAAAATAATTATTTTGGGGGGTGGTTGAAATAAATACGCCAATGAACGAACAGGAAACTATCATTCGATGGTACAGAGATGAAACAAATGCATCCATTTATACAAGCGATACAACCATGATGAGAAAGTACGACAAGTATGTTGAATCCGGCGATTGGGAATTTGAAGGTGTGGGAAGATGCGGTGGTGACGTTGTATCGAAAACATACGTTGCGCCGAAACAACTTGTATTTGGTCGGAGCAAAAAGAAAAAGATGACAGATGATAATAAAGTGAAGGTTGCTAAAGCATTGGCAGATGCAAGGGAAAGAAAGCAATTAAAATCAAATCCATGATGAATTTCGTTGTTAGTAAACAAGAAAAATCTATATATCTACGATTAGGCAGGGAAATACACGGCTAATACATATACGTTTATTTTCTTGCATTAAATAATAGATTTTTGGGAGGTAACAGCTATAGAACAAAAACGATGCCATAAGTTTGTTTATAAATTACATTCAAGAGATATAAGGAAATCAAATTATAAATATGAACTTCCTTTAGATGTTGCTATGCGTGATTATCCAGAGTGTATCATATCTTTAAACGACAGCCAGATTTTGCGCTTCATTGATGAGTTTAATAACGCATTGGATTCTGACGATAAGGCAAAAGAAATCAAACGGAAAATGAAACAGGTAAAAAAGAGAAAGCGTTCACCAGAAACAAAAGCATTAATTCGCAATTTATATCAAACGCTCTACGATATCCAATATCAAAAAGATTATCTCTGTGTGGTTATGGACAGTAATAAAGATTATGATCTCCTAAACTCAAAAGGGTTTACCGTGAATGGTGTTGAATACAAAAGACTTCTTGGAACAAACGGGGGCATTAAAAATTCAACTATCATTTATGTAAGTGAACGCTTATATCCAATGATTAAAGAAAGAATAGATAATGGCAGAGATAAAACACAGAAGTTAGTTCCTGCAAAACTTGAGGCTTATCAAGCATTAGTTTGTTCTGGTTCTGTCGCACTTCCAGAACCGAAAGGTATCATTGTTGTTAATGACTGTATCACACATTTTAAAGACAATGTAATTCTAATTGATGATACAAACGATGGAAAACCTACGCTTACAAATATCAAAGATTATGATGTGGAACATAATGATTCTGATGGATATGGATTAATGTCACCAGAGTATTCAATAACAATTAATGAATACTTAAACGGAATAAGTGATACGTTGTCTGGATTCACTGTTAGATATGCGTGGACTAAGGGGATGCTTTATACTTTTGACTTTGTTGATTTTGCAGAGAATGTATCTGGCACTTATACAATAAAAGATGCTTGGGGTGACGAAAGAGATATAAGAGATGCAGATGTTATCCTTACAACTTCTATGCTCAAATTATGGGATGCTTACGAAAATTGGGAGGATTTCTATGAAAACTGCCATAAGAATCATTATGAGTTTTCAGCAGCAAAAACCACTCCTATCGAGTTGGAAAATATTCATAATACAAATTATCAATTCTTACAGAGTTATGACTTTGACGATGATGAATTATACGAGTTATGCAAGCCAACTATAGATAGCATCAAAGATATATTCGGAATGGATTACCGTAAAGCAATTATATTTTTGTGTGGTATGGGTTTGAATAGTCATAATGTTTTCTCTGGTTTCGGAACAGAAAATTTCGATTGTGTATCTCGTGCGTTAATGATAGAACCACAAATGATTAACGATCCATTCATTAGGAAAAGAATAATGACCATGATTAGCAAAAGAATAAACGATGCTAAAAAGGGTGTTCTTTCTATAGATGCGAATTATGCTATGATTTCAGGTGATCCGTATGCCTTATGTCAAAGCATGTTTGGAATGAACATTACTGGATTATTAAAATCAGGAGAAGTTTATCATAAGTATTGGATTGATAAAGGTTCAAAAGAATTATCGTGTTTTCGTGCGCCTATGACATGCCACAATAATATTAGAAAATTAAAACTAAATAGTTCTGATGAATGTTTATATTGGTATCAATACATAGAAACAGCAATCATTTTAAATGCGTGGGATACAACCTGTGATGCTATGAATGGTGCTGATAAAGACGGTGATACAAATATGGATACAGATAATCCAATCATATTAAGAAGAACGAAAAACTCTCCTACTATAATATGTACGCAGCGCAAGGCAGACAAAGTTATTCCTGACGATGACGCAATCATTGAATCTAATAAACTCGCATTTAACGATGATATAGGCACAGTTACAAATCGAGTAACCACAATGATTGAAATTCAATCAAGGAATGATTTAAATAAAGAACAATACAATGAATTAAGTGATCGCATTATGTGTGGTCAGTTATATCAGCAAAACACTATAGACAGGGCAAAAGGTATAATTGCAAAACCAATGCCGGAGGAATGGTATAGTAGGCGTTCCAATGTAATAAGGGATGGAGATTCAGATGAAACAATACAAAAAAAGAACTTTGACATGAGTATTGTTGCTGATCGAAAACCGTACTTCATGATTTATGTTTATCCTCATCTAAAAAAAGAATACGACACATATACAAAAAACGCAGATTTTAAATCTACTGTTATGTTCGGTATGCATCTTGAAGAACTTGCATCAAAACAAACATTAACCAAAGACGAAAAGGAATTTATTGATTACTATAAAGCGTTAATGCCAGTAGGCATAAATCCATGTGTTGTAAATCGCATTAGTTGGATTTTTCAAAATGAGTTTAATGGATACTTAAAAAGAATTAATTCCGCAAGTAGCTTTGACTATAATATTTTAAAATCCGATACGGAGTATTCACAAAAAAATTATAATGAAATAAAGCGTCTATTTAAAGAATACTTAGCAAAGGTAGATGAATTTAGAAAGAAATCCTCTGTTGAAAGAATAGATGATGCGCAATCCGAAAGAAGAAATCTGGTTGAAATTTTTAAAAAGGAATGCGAATTGATCTGCACGAATGAGGATGAACTTTGCAATATCGTATTAGACATTTGTTATAAAAGTGAAAGTTCAAAACAATTTGCATGGGATATTTGCGGAAATATTTTTATAAAGAATTTGTTAAAAAGAAACAATTATTCCCTCTCCTATCCTGAAATACATAATGATGGTGAATTTAATTACATGGGTTATTGGTTCACGATGGTTAATGTGATTATAGACAAGGAGGAAATTGAATGATTGTTGTAAATGAAAGTGAATATGCACATCAGCGTATTAAAAACAAAGACATAGGTGATAATATCTATACAACATTATCTATTCTGACAAAGTATTATTATGCACAAGGCTTTAAACGAAAAGGCGTGTACATAGAACTTCAAAATTTTTTAGAAGTTGCATATCCAAAATATTCTGTTAATAAGCAATATTGGATTGATGTAATTGACAGGACAGTTAAAAAGAATGCAAAGGAAAAATTATTTGAATCAGATGGAGTGTGGATCACCGAAAGCGAATGGGATAAGATTCAAAGCCTTGGAAACAAAATACTGTGCAAACTTGCATTTACCCTATTATGTATTGCAAAGATTAACAACCAAAGAAAAGAAAATAATAATAATTGGGTAAATGTTGAAATAAAAGATATTTTTAAAATGGCAAATATTTCTTGTAGTAATGAACTTCGTGCAAGACGGTTAGGAGTTCTCTTACATTCTGGTTATTTTGAATTTGCAAAACGTGTAGACAATTTAAACCTGAAAGTCACGTTTGTAGATGAAGATAGCCAGAAGAAATATTTAATTAACGATTTCAGAGATTTAGGATATGAATACTTATACCTTATTGGTGAAAATTATATAAGGTGTGCCGAATGCGGAAAACTAATAAAGAACAATAAATATGGAAATAAGAAGTATTGTTCTTCATGCGCAGCTTACATTCCACAAGATACAAAACAGATTAAATGTGTTGACTGTGGGAAAATAATAACGGTCAATTCTATGAATAACAAAACATGCAGATGCGATGATTGCTATACGAAGTATCGAAGGATATATAAAGCACAAAAAGAAAAAGAAAGAAGAAGCAAATTATAAAACGTGGACAGAACAATTTTGAGAGAATTTATTTTTGACGGTTAGAAAGTATACTTTAATTGTATTCTTATTGCGTCAATAATTATTTTGTATAATTTGTAATAATGAAGGGAATATATGATTGCCCTTTCACTTTCTTTATCTCTCTCTTTTCTTGTTTGCGTACTCGGTGTAGGATTCGCTCTGTATCGGGTGCGCTTTCAGAAAAGTTTTGAATAAATAGTTATAACAATATATGAGTCAGGAGGAAAGAAATGATTACGTTAAAGAAATCATTCGAGTATCAGAATTACTTATCGGAATTACTCAGTAGTGCATTATCTGTATTATCTTATCGAGACAATATTACAACTACGACACAGAAACATCTCCGCAAAAAATCTTATTCAGAAGCAACAGATGAAGTAATTGTTGTAAAGAAACAAGTTGAACATCCATATAAAATCAATGATCTTGTTAGTTTTATAGATATTCTTGTAAACGAGATTGATTATCTAACACATGCAATAAATAAGGCAAAATCATACGAAGATAAATCCTATGATGCCATGATTGCTATGAATAATAAAAAGAGAAATATACTAAGGACTTATGAAACAATGGCAGGATTGAAAGCATCAGAGTCTACTATAAAAGGCGAATCTGATAAGTTTAATGCAGACGGTGAACAAGTCCAGTACAAATATGATATAGAGCAAGTAACAACCATTGATTTCGATAGGAATTTAATCAAGGGTAAGATTTCACGGCTTAGACATGAATTAGATGAAACATCAGATGCCATCGATGAAATGCAACTACATTCAAAAGTTGACTATGAGCCAATCTTTGAAATCGGTGAAAGTTTCGAGGATGTTGTTGAATCATATGCTAAAAATTTAAATTCATAAATAGATATAACAAGAAATTTCCATTTATGGAATTATAACATTTCAATATTTGGAATAATGCATAGTGTCTTTATTGAGAACTGAATTTTGTAATTCAATCGTTTCAGACGCAGATGAAATATAAGGCTGCGTGGGCGGTATCCCTTATGCCATGTAAATCTGTTTTACATTTTAAAAAAAATTTTTATGCTTGATGAACAACAAGCCCGATAATTTTCATAGATTTGGATTGGGAAAATATCAGATAGGTTATATGCAAAACACATCGATAAGCGTTTCGCGCTTTCCGTTATACGTCCTACTCACTTTCAGAATCCATTCTTACAATATTCGATAATTCAACCAGCGATACAGTCTTTTATTATTCTTATTTATTGGATAATTCTATATTTGAGTGCTTAGAAGATAATTGATAGAACGCAACAAACTACTACGTATTATCAATGATAATTGGTTGGATTATATTTATTCAGTTTTCTATAAAGACGCTATGCATTTATTTATGGGTAGGTATGCATAGTTGGCGATTGCATCAGACTGTAAATCTGGCACATTGGAAACATCGTAGGTTCGACTCCTACTCTACCCACTTATCAGATTGGCGAGATGGCTGAGTTTGGTTTAAAGCGTCTGTCTTGAAAACAGAAGACCGTGTTGAGCGGTTCGTGGGTTCAAATCCTACTCTCGCCGTTTTTAAAAATTACAAAATAATAGGCGGTAATTGTATGGCAAAAAAGAAATATAAACGTGATGGCATATACTTCTTGGGGCAATCGTCAATAGAAGTAACTGGATCGCAGTACCTTGTAAGATTTGGTGATTATCAAATACTGCTTGAATGTGGACTCTACCAGTCAAGCATCAATGACTATTTAGACAGCTACAGGATTAATAGCGAGAAATTTAAGTTTAATCCAAAAGATATTGACTTTGTATTTATATGCCATGCTCACATAGATCACACTGGTTTAATTCCTCGGCTTGTCAAAGAAGGGTTCAGTGGGAAAATAATAGCCACAAGTAATACAGCAAAAATAATGAAGTCACTTCTTTTAAATAGTTCATATATCTTGAATGAAGAAGCACGACTATTATCTAAGAAATACCATAGAGTATACAATCCGCTTTATACAGAAAATGATGTAATAGAAACAATGTCACTTGTGTATGAATACGATGATTATAATACGATAATAAATCTTAATGATACAGTTAGCTTTCAATGGTTAAAAAATTCGCATTGTATAGGCGCAGCGCAATTACAGCTAATATTGAAAGGAAAATTAAAAACCAAAAAGATATTATATACTTCAGACTTAGGTTCATTAAAAACTGATAATCATTACGTTCCAAATACAGAAATACCAAACGCTTTTTCAGATGTTACAATTTGTGAATCTACATATGGGAGTGATAAGCGATTATCAAAGAAAAGTAGACAATTTGATTTAGAACATTTAAGGGTGGCAATCAATACAGTTATCGAGCGAAAAGGAAGTGTTATCCTTCCTTGTTTTAGTTTTAGTAGAACGCAGGAACTACTGACTAATCTATATATTCTGTTCCATAATGATGATGCATTTAATACTGAAATTATTGTTGATTCAAAACTTAGTTGCGAAATAAGTGATTTATATTCGTGCATTTTAAACGGAGAAAATTTAAATTTATGGAACAAAGTTCGCACATGGGAACATGTAAAATTTGTTTCAGATAAGGCATTGTCTCAGTCTTACATCGCTGATAACAAACCAAAGATTGTTATATCATCTTCTGGCTTTTGCACAAACGGAAGAGTTGTTAATTATTTGAAAAAGCATCTTAAAGATACCAATAGCATGATTATTTTTTCAGGATATGTCGGTGATAATCCGTCATATCTTTCATATAGAATTAAGAATTACAACAACCGTTCTACTATAAGTATTAACAAAGAGCGCATTCCTAACAGAGCAGATTGCATTACTTTGTCAACATTTAGCAGTCATGCAGATCATAATGACCTTGTTAAATACGGGAGTTCATTAAATACAACTAAACTCATACTTGTGCATGGTTCTGAATCTTCTAAATGTTGCTTGGCAGAAAATCTTAGAGAACAAATATCTAAAAATAACAAGACATATAAGGTCGTTTGCGCCAATAAAGAAATGGTTGTTTATATATAGGAGAAGAGATAATGGAAAATATGAAAGAGACAGTAACTTATTGTTTAGGTGATTTAGATGAGTTATATGATAGAGAGTGTAGGACAATTTATATAAATAACATTATCGATGAATCAACATCCGAATCTATAACTTATATGATTATGAAATATAACCGTGATGACAAAGGTAAATCTATAGAAGATAGAAAACCAATATTTATTTATATCAACTCACTTGGCGGTTCTGTGAGTGATGGATTTGCAATCATTGATGCTGTTGTCGCAAGTAAAACTCCTGTATACACCGTTAATATTGGCACAAGTTATTCTATGGGATTTTTAATATTTCTTTCAGGTACTAAACGATACGCCACTATAAATTCCACGTTCCTTTGTCATGAAGGAAGTAGTTCTGTTTATGATACTATGAGCAAAGCAAAAGACAGAATGGAATTTGAAAACAATCAAATGGAAAAACATATTATGGATTATGTTCTTTCAAGAACTCATATTTCAGAGTCTTTATATCAGGAACAATATAGAAAAGAATGGTATATGTATCCTGAAGAAGCAAAGAAACTTGGTGTAGTCACAGATATAGTTGGGATAGATTGTGATATAGACGATATTATTTAAAAGGACGAGAGATCATGGCTAACAATTATAAACATACACGAACAGTATCAGACGTAATAAAAGTAAAAGGGTATGTCTTAAACGCAGATGATGAAACATATATAGAATATGAAAATGGTAATGAAGAATTAACAGTGAGTGTGTTAGATTTGTTTAATCAGTTTTTAAATGAAGAAGTAAGCGTTACTATATCAACAAAAGAAGAAACTGATTTAGACGAGTAAGAGGTAATACATGTCAAATGTCGGTTTAGAAAAACAATCAAATGAAAATGAGGAACAATTCATATGGCGTTTAGGACAAGCTAAAGACTCTGGACTACTTGAATTAAGTTGGAATGAAATTGCAGATATTATAAATAAACAATTTAGAGAAGACGAAAGTGAATACAGAAGTGAAGCAGCATACAGAAAATCATATCAGCAAGCAAAAAGATTTTATGATTCTGGTGTTTTTAATAAATACACGGATGACTCATATTTAAAAGAATTGCGTGACGCAAAGTTTGAACTAAGAAAAGAAAAACAAAAAATGTTTGACGAACGTACAGAGTTGAACAGAAAACTACGCGAACAGGCAAGAGCAGAATCATTTTTAGATTTAGTTGCTAATAAGATTTCAAATGTTGTTCCGCTTGATCTTGGTTATAAGCATAATGAATTTTCAGAATCCGATAACGATTTGATTTGTCATATCACCGATTTACATGCCGGAATGTTTATTGATAATTGGTACAACAGATTTAATATGGATATTCTAAAACAAAGATTAACCAATTATCTTAATCAATTATTCACAATAAAGGAAAGACATAATTCTGAGAATTGCTATGTTGTTATTGGTGAAATCATATCTGGATTAATTCACGAAACACTAAGAATAGAAAATAATGAGAATGTAATAGAACAATTCATTATGGTTTCTTCGATGTTATCTGAAATGATTTTAGAAATATCAGGCACTTTTAATAATGTATATGTTTACATAACTCCGGGGAATCATTCTCGTGTCATAGCAAACAAAGATCACTCATTGCGTGGTGAAAATTTTGATATACTACTGCCCTACTACCTTAAAGCAAGATTGCAAAACTGTGACAATGTTTATATATGCGATAACTTAAAAGATTGCGATATTGCTATGTTTGAGGTACGTGGCAACAAAGTTATGAGTTCACATGGAGACAAAGATAATGTCGCAGATGTGGTTCAAAAGTTCACGATGATATTTAACATTAAGCCAGATATCGTATTGATGGGTCATAGACATACAAATGCATTAACTACAGTATACGATACAAAGGTAATTCAATCTGGATGTGTGTGCGGTTCAGATAATTATTGTATAGACAAACGCCTAAAGAATAGACCTGAACAAACTATTTCTGTTATAGACGAAAACGGATTAGTTTGTATTTACGATGTAAAAGTTGATTATTAATTTTGTCTATTCTTTAATTATGCAGATTAAGGAGCAATCTGCCGATGAACTGGCATCGTTAAAACTATGCATATACTTTACGAAATAGTTGATTTCGCAAGAAAGTGGAATGCTTTCAAATTGGTGGCAAGCACCTTAACGAAACCAGTATTTTAAACAAGGAAGAAAGTGAGATGAAAAAAAATGAGATAGTTAAAGAAATTTCAAAAAGGTTAGGTTTGCCAAAAATTGAATGCGAGGCAGTGATTGAAACATTTGGTGATGTTGTTAAAGATGCTCTCGTAAAAGGCGAAAAGGTAAGTATTCGGGGATTTGTAAGTTTTGAAGTTACAGAATTTAAGGGAAGAGATGGTTACAATCCCATGACTGGAAAGAAAGAATATTATGAACCTGTGAAAAAAGTAAAATGCAAAATTGGCAAACCAATCAAAGAAGCAATAAACACGAGGTAATTTATATGAATAAAATTACTTTTAGAAATCACAAAGAGTTGGCTGATTTTATGCATACAAATGCGTGTTACGGTATTACTGTGTACGCAGTATTATTCTATAAAGATGCTAAGAAGCTATTAAAAGAATTAATAAGTTTTGATAGAACAAACATCTTAGACATAGAAATAAATGATTCAACGTATGACGGTTACGATAAAGAATATTATGTCATAATAGATGGTGAACTGAATGTAAGTTGTGAAAAAGCGTTTCACAAAAAGAATAAATATCATGGAGAAGGATATTACAATTTTGGTAATGATGGTATTTTAACATTGATTGACGGTGACGCTAATTCGCTCATTATTAAATCAGCAGAAGGTTCAATTTGTTTTGAATATGAAATAAATAAACATAATGATGACGTAATCGAATGTATAGAAAAGTTAATTAATTATTTTTTAGAAGAGTAAACTACTCTTCTTTATTTTTGCCCTTTAGTTCAGTTGGTAGTAACGCTTGCCTGTTAAGCAAGAAGTCGTTGGTTCGAGCCCGACAGGGGCAGTTTTATAGCTGGCGGTATAGGTTGGAATCTTGCTAACCCTCATAAGGTTGGATAAACCAGTTCGATTCTGGTGCGTAGCAATATTATATGTTTATGCAGAGCGAAATACGCTCTGCTTTTTTAAGTGGAGGAAAATAAATGAATAGTAAAAACATGGGCGTTCTCGTAAACATTATCGGTGCTGTTGAATCTGGTGGTCAGATTTATGGCAATCGCAGATACGATGCGTATGCAGGACAGTTTGAAAATACAAGCAAAGAATATACAGTAACACTTGGATGGGCGCAAAACTATGGTTCTGAAGCTAAGAAGTTAATTCAACTGATTTATGATGCGAATCCAAGTGAATTTGAGCAAATTGATTCAAATGGTTCAATCAAATCTATGCTTTCTAAGGATTGGGTTGCGATTCGTTGGAATCCTACTTCTTCTCAGAAGAAAACCCTTATCAGATTAATAACAACTGATACTGGAAAGAAATGTCAAGATGAATTATTTGCCGAACTGATGAAGAAGTTTATTTCTGATTGTGAATCAGATTATACAAAAGATATTAGAGCAATCATGATGTATTGCGAAATCAGACATTTAGGTGGTAAGAATCCGGCTGAAAGAATCTTTAATCGTTGTAAAGGTGATTATAGTTTAGATGCAATAATGGCTTCATTAAAAAAAGATCAAGCAGATACATCATCAAGTAATCAAGTTGGCGATTCACTATTTTGGTCACGCCATCAAAAGTGCAAAGAATTTATCGAAAAATACGCTGATATGTCAGAAGTTGTAGAACATAAAACAAATTCTGGAAACGGTGTTACAGTTGAAAAAATAATTGAAAGAGCAAAGCATTATATTGGCTACAGAGAGAAAAATCATGCAAGTGCAAATATGGAATCATTTACCGCCGATGCAGGAAGTGGAAATTATCAAAAGTTTCAACCGTTAGCAGGAGCAGGAAATGGGGATCAATGGTGTCAATATTTCGTTGATGGCATTGCCGTAGAGGTAACAGGTAGTATTGCTAATGCAAAGAAGTTTTTGTGCCAAACTAATTCTGGAAATTATATGACAGGATACACGCCTGATGGTTCTTCTTACTTTAAAAATGCTGGAAGGTGGTATACTACGCCAGAAAAGGGAGATGTTATTTATTTCTATTCATCCTCTATGGGAAGAATATGCCATGTAGGGTACGTTGAAAGCGTAGATAAATCATCTAAGATCGTACATACTATAGAAGGTAATACAAATTCAGATGGATTTACAACTAATGGCGGTTGCGTTGCGAGACACTCTTATAGTTATGCACAAGTCGGAAATGGAAATCGGGTAGCCGGATTTGGCAGACCAAGATATGACTATGTAGAGGAAATCTATTTAAAGAAAGGAATGAACGGTAATGACGTAAAGACATTACAAGAAAATCTCCTTCTTGTGGGATTTGCCGACTGTGGATATTATAGTAATCCTTCTACGTTCTGTGATGGTTCGTTCGGTGATATAACAGAAAAGTCTGTGTTAGCTTTACAGAAATCTTGTGGACTTGAAGTGGATGGCATTTACGGTAATGAATCTGACAAGGCTTTAAATGAATTACTAAAAGATGCTAAAAACTCTAAATTATCCTTAAATGTAGCTAATTTCCTTAAAATAGCTAAAGAGACAACCGATTATGTAAAAGGATGGAATTATGGAAATGCTGCATTCTTACCATCTGTATATAAATATGAACATTTAGCATCTTGTGACAGGCTTATTGACATGATTCTATGGAATGCCGGATTAAAAGATGTTGGAAATAGAAATGTTGGTGCATTGGAAAAATATCTTTCTAACTATCAAGGTGTTAAGAAAGTAACAAAGTTGACAGACGTTAAAGCTGGTGACATTGTATTCTTAACAGGTCATGTATTCCTTGTCGGGAATAAAAAGGAAAATGGAATGTATGAAAGATATGACGGTGGTTCTAATGCAAGATTAAAAGGCAATCAACCGTTCGTTGAACCAATAAACGGATTTGTTTGTGCTTATAGATTACCTTTTGTTACAGATATAGAAATAAATAAAGATAAAAAGTTAAATCTCGTAAAATGCGGTCAAGTACACCTGAACAATTATATTCATGCAAATCTCGAAGTTGATGGCGAATACGGAAAGAACACAAGGAAAGCATTTATTAAAGCTATTCAAACAGCGTTAAACAGATCACATGGTTGTGGATTAATTGTAGATGGCGATTTTGGCGCAAAGACGGAATCATCTTTAAAGAAATATGTTGTAATGTTGAACACTAAAAGCGATCTCGCAACTGTTCTCGGAATCGGTTTATATATTAATGGAATTGAACCTTATGGATTGGTTGCAAACGATAAAATGATTAAAGCATTAAAAACATATCAGAAGCAATATAACCTTGAAGTAGATGGAGTTGCTGGCGTTCTTACGTTCAAATCTTTGGCAACAATTAAATAATGCAAAATAATTATAGTTGATATTATTACATTAGTTGAAATAAAGAGGTGAATATATTGGCAAAATCTGATATTTTACCTGTGCGAGAAGTAGAGTATCGATGCATGAAATGTGGAAGAATAGATTCAAAGCCAACATACTTTTATCGTAGTTATAGTGATTTATTTAACAATAGTGGCTATATGCCGATATGTAAGGATTGTCTTGCACAAGTATATAATAAATACTTATTAAAATATCGTGACATTCGTAAGGCTGTCAAACGTGTTTGCATGGCTTACGATATGTACTATAGTGATAAAATCATAGGATCTTGTTTAAATAGTTATCAAGATGCTACTCCTCCTATTGGAGATTACATAAGAAAACTTAATATCATTCAAAATAAGAAGAAAACTTTCGACAATACGATTGGCGAGAGTTTTCTTTTTGATATAAACACGAAAATCGATAATGCAGAAGAACAACCTATAACAACTATCCCTGAGTCTGTGCGGATGCGTTGGGGTTCTGGACTTTCAGATGATGACTATAAAACATTAGAAGAACATTATAAATACTTAAAGAAAGCTAATCCTGATTTTGATAGCAATCAAGAGATATTCATCATGGATTTATGCCAAACAAAAATGCAACAGATGAGAGCAATGAAATCAGGACGGACAGATGATTATATAAAATTGACTGAATCATATAGAAAAACTTTTGCGCAAGCAGGACTAAAAACAACGTCAGATGTTGCGGAGTCCAACAATGAAAGTTGGGGAACATGGATAAGTATGATTAGTAAGTATACGCCAGAGGAATACTATAAAGATAAGAAACTTTATAAGGACTTTGATGGTATTGGCGAATACTTCAAACGATTTGTATTAAGACCTTTGAAAAATCTGCAATTAGGAACTACTGACCGCGATAAAGAATTTTTTGTAAGCGATGAAGAAGAATGAGCGGATATGTAACAAAGAAAGTAAAGAAAATTTCTGAGTTTGCAGATGATAGACAAAGGGAATTATACAAGAAAATGCCGAGTGGTCATTTCCTGAATAATCAGGAAAATATGCACCACGTATTATTATGGAATACATTTTTCAGAAGAAATCTTCATAGGTTTGCAAAAGATTTCTTAGGAATAAACCTACATATATATCAGTCAATTATTCTTTATATGATGAGCATTTGTCAGCTTTGCGTAATTATCGCGTGTCGTGCGGCTGCTAAATCGCTCG
>Ga0326512_10001093_pt1 | contig 21859 bp, 36 predicted proteins | sample 1_2617_0518_D_FD_203652 | JGI IMG/M metagenome (GOLD analysis project Ga0326512, IMG submission 203652) | Bovine rumen microbial communities from UC Davis, California, United States - 1_2617_0518 | ecosystem: Host-associated > Mammals > Digestive system > Stomach > Rumen | place: USA... | reverse complement strand
GTGCGCAGCCTATAACCATTATTTTGTGAATAGGGGGCTATAATATGATGCGTCCCATATCATCTATTTTGTATCTTCGTTGTTTTCCGTCATGGATCTGAGCATGACATTCACGGCAGACACACTCAAGGTTATTCCAGTTCAAAGTAATGTCTGGATTGTTAATATTAGCTGGTGTCAGATGGATCTTGTGGTGTACTATTTCGCTCGGAGTAATCCTCCCACTCTGCAAACATCGTTCGCATAATCCGCCCTGGCTTTTGGTGTACGCGCTCCGGCAGTCTCTCCAGGCTTGGGAACTGTAGAACGCTCTAGCAAAATCTTTCATAGCTTATTGCATAATAAAAGGGCCGCTTATATGCGACCCATAGGTAGAAAGGAGGAGTATGAAAAACGATGGCTTTAGCGTCTTGGCAGCTTGTCCAATGTCATAGTATCACTTTCATTTTGGACATTCTAGGACATCTTTCTTGAACAGATATAAAGCCCGACCATGTAAGCGGTCTATGTGTCGCCGGGAATAACCAAGGTTAACAGCGATCTGTTCAAAGGACAGACAAGAAACATAACGTTGATACAGAATATCTTTAGCGGTTGCGTCCTGCACTTGTTCTATCTCTTTGCTTATTCTGGTCTTCATGCTGATAAGCTGGTCAAGCTCTTTAACAATATCTCGTTCGATACTGTCAACCTTAGCGATTAGCCGGAGCATGGAGTCACCCGCTACAGACGTTTGTACTCTGTCGGCATTGTAATCTGTAGTAGACTTTACAGAATATAAGTCGGCGCGTATTTCCTCACGTCTCGATTGCAAACGCTTTATCCTTCTGTCCAGATGATAAATCTGCTGTAGATACTCCTTAGCTGTCATCATTCAACCCCTCTATGATGTACGGTTTTCCCTCTGCTGTTAACAGTGGCACTGCTGCCGTGCCGGGCCGGATCAGGTAGCAAACGCCTGTCTGCCGGTGTCGCAGGATGACGTATTGCGTCCGTGTGCCCAGGCCGTTGTCGACAACTTCCATCCAGTGCTCTCCGTCCTCGATGTTCTGCTGGTGCTCACATCCGGCAAGCATGGCGGCAATCAGGATTGCAAGAAGTAGCTTTTTCATGGTTGTTCATATACCCCTCTTTCAATCCTTTCAATGGCCTTGCTCCTTGGCTTTATCTGCTGGATCACAGCAAGCACATCATAAACGGCAGTAAGGTTTGAATCACATCCGATATCCGCATATCGCAGAGAGCCGTTTTCGTAAGTGATTTCTGCTACTTCCTTCATGTACTGCTGTCCGTCCAGCGTGTACCAGTTCCTGACGGCCTCGATGCTCTTGACCTTTTCGCCATTCATGTTAAGGATCGGCACAAGAGCCATGAGTGTTTTGTTTATGTCCTTGTTCATTCCTTCTCACCTTCCTTTACATCAACCGCAACAGTTTCCTGCTTGGTAAAGCCAATCCAGTCAGATGCGCAACTTTTAATCCAGTCAGGATGTTGTGCGTTGAATTTTTCTGACAGCACGTACTCATCTGGGATGTGGAAGGATACGGTGGTTTTGGTAGTAATCATCATTCCTTCTCACCTTCTCCCTTCCGCATATCTGCGCCAACCTTCTCGTAAAGCCGTTCAAGGAACTTAATTTCTGTAGCCGTGTCTTCATCATACCGCCAATGCTGAGCTGACTTCTTTGACAACAAACTAAGTGATATACCGTGTTGGAATACCCTTAGTTCTTCCTCAGTGTATCGCTGTTCTGGCTGTGCGGATGGTAACTCTTCAAGAAATTGCGTCGGTTCAAGTCCTTTTGCCCATGCGTGTCTCACCGCATCAATCGCCGCCTGTCTGCTGATTAAATCGCTCATCCCTGCGCTCCTTTCTTATCCTGCGTTTTCAGCAATTGTATTCCTTTGCGTATGCAGTCAGGGCAATAGGAATACATTGTATAGCTGATTTCGTCCATCGTATCCCACGAATAGTCATATGTCTGTTTGCATCTTAGACATTCCAGACCGCAGGTCTTACGTCCTTTTGCTTTTTCCACCGCAAACGGTATCATAGTTTTGAAATGGTTTGCGCTAACTGCGATTTCTGGCAACTCATAAAACCTATAGAACTCGGACAGGTGGAACGGATCGTCAACATCTGGATCATTGCCATATCCTTTTATAACCTCTGCCAGTTCTATGACGAACTTGTCATGTATCTTGGCCATCCTGCTCACCTTCTCCCTGTTCTGGCTCTTCAAAGTCCCCAGCGGCTCTTTTCATCTTCATCAATTCGTCAAAACATCTCATCATAGCATCCCGATATTGATTCATCTGATTGTTGTTTTCAAAGGATATGCAGTAAAAGGGTCTGCTGACTTCATCCTCTTTTCCAAACTTGAAATAGTAATCAGGGTATGCCCCATGCGGCAACATCACCAACGTTTCCAGCGCATCCTTGAAAGACATATCAGGGCGCGGATTGAACCGTTCGTATTCTTTACATCCTTCACCAGTTGGTTTGCCAAAATTCTGGCTTTCCTGATTGGTGCATCTGTACGGCTCATATCCATCATGTGCATGAGTGTCCATCAGAACATATCTGCACAGATTGCATTTATCATTCATAGTTCAACTCCATCAATACACAATGTCCATGCCGAAATTCTTTTTATCCCGGGATTCCCATTGCATCAAATCTTGCCAGTTCTCTACTCCCCAAACATCAGCGTAATTTTCGTCCTCGTCTTTCACCCGATGACCCATGAAATTGTAGAAGCTATTCCAAGACTTGCATTTTTCAGAAACTCTAGGCTCTTCTCCGCATTTTCTGTGAGGATACATTTTAGCCCTCATTACGGCTAAAATACCAAGTTCAATTTCTGCCTGTATCTCTTCCAGAAACAACGCTAATTCCTCATTTGTCATGTGGCGGATCACATCGCCATACGTGCGAATATCTCGATTGCATTCATCTTGTTTGATTGTCATTCCTTCTCACCTTCTCCCTTCCGCATATCTGCGCCAACCTTCTCGTAAAGCCGTTCAAGAAACTCAATTTCTGTAGCCGTGTCTTCATCATATCGCCAATGCTGAGCTGACTTCTTTGACAACAAACTAAGTGATATACCGTGTTGGAATACCCTTAGTTCTTCCTTGGTGTATCGCTGTTCTGGCTGTGCGGGTGGCAACCGCTCCAAAAAGTCGATAACGTAATTCGCATCAACCCCACCATCTGGCGTAAGCTCACAGCAACTAAATTCTGCAATCGCCGCCTCTCTGCTTATCAGGTCGCTTTCCTGACCCTGCGCGGATAAGGCTTCGATTGCCATCATTAAAGCATCAAAACATCTGTCACTCCACTGAAGCGACATACTAGTTACTTCCTTAACTGCTTTGATTGCTTCGGATTTGGTCATTCTGTCCCCTCCTAATCATCCACTTCATAAACCCATCCAGCGCGGTCTTTGATATCTATGGTCTTATATACCCCTTTAAGGACTTTTTTCTTGTAGCTGGGTGCTATGGACATCTGTGCCCGGTTGCCGTCCTTTGTGGTCACATAGACAACAGTTCCCGCCGGAAGCCGCTTAATTTGACTTGCTGTTACTTTCTTCATTCTGGCCCTCCTCTATCATCTCAAGCAAGAACGCGCAGTTCGTTGCGATATGCTGCAAGTGAAGCAAACCGCTTTCCTGGTCTATAGCTCTGTAATCATACCAGGCGGCTAATACGTGCCGGATCAGAGCTTTCCAGTAGCGTTCCGGCTCAACCTTTTTCCAGTTGTCGGGGTCATGGTATTTCTGTACCCCGTACCGCCTGACCCGCTCACAGCCTGATATAAGGGCTTTTGGAACCAGGGTATAGTCCGGTTTACCTTCATCGCGTTTCGCGCTCTCACCGGCCTTTATCGCGGTCTCGCCATGGTTAAAAATCATTTCATAGCATTTCACAATTTCCGCATCCGACATACTTGACCAAGGTAATCTGTCGCAGATTTCATTCTCGCCGTTAATGTCCCGCAACGGGCACGCTTCACATTCTGTACTGTAGCAATAATCAATAAGCCGTTTTCGCATGTCGTTCTTAGTTATCATCAGCCAGCACCTCTTTCAACAGTTTTTCTACCTTAGCGTTGCTCTCTCTGATAGTGGTCACGGCCTCGCGCAGGGTGTGTACGCCGTCTTTTAACGCTTCTCTGGTAAGTTCTTCGCCTAGACGCTTTAAACAGCCCTCCACCGCCCGATAAAAGCCGATGTACTTGTACTTATCTTCCGTCTTTCCTCTTCGGTTTACTTTACCAACATATTTAGCAAGCGCATAATCACACGGGCCCGGAATAATAACCCAATCGTCAAATAACTTAATCATTTTCCATCATCCTCCATTAACTCCACCTTGTTGATACAGTCGCAAGCTATCATTAACGCTTCTCTTATTTTCTGCCTGAGAAGAATTTCACCCTCAAGAGGATCTTCAAAGCGCGCCCTGATTTCATGTTGTGCTCTGTCGTAGCTGTCAGGGTTCAACAGCCTAAGAGCTTCTAGTCTGGTCATCTCCAACCCTCCGTTGCTTCTTTCCGCCATTGGCTAATTAAGATCTTCACTGCCGTATCCGGGTCTGCTATGTTGCCGATGATGACATTTCTGAAATAACTATTCGGATGCATCAGCTCAGCTTCAATTCTGTCTAATGATGAATTCCCGCTTGACCGCATCTGCCAACGGCTCGCCGGCTGCTGCCTGACAGACATCTTGTACAGCCGGATATAATCCTTCTTAGCCTGATAGACGATAGCAGCAATTAAATTCTCGACCGCTTCCGGGGTCAAAGGCGGCAGCGGCGGCAAGTCGGTTTTCAGCTCCAGATCCTTTGGCGGCTTGCGCTTTACAGGAATATAAGTTTTTCTCAGCACTACCTCACCGCGATACTCTGCCGGATCACAGCCACACTCTGCACAGATCCGCTCTAGCAACTGAGGGTTCATCTTGCCCTCATTTAAGCTGTTGGAAATCGTTGTGGCTCCGCAATCAACAGCCATAGCAAGAGTGCAAATCTTGTGTCCGGATAAAAAAATCTCTTTCCTTAGTCCCTCAGAGTCAATAAATACTTTCATTTTCCCCTCGATATTCTGTCCAACTCCCACATTGCCGCCGCTGCCAGCTCCTGAGCAAACTTAGTATTGCCATGATTGTCAGCAAAAGTCTTAGCGTCCTCATATACCGACTTTGCCCAGGCTTCTGTCCCGGTGGCGGGTAGGTGCTTTTTCATGTACTTCCACAGGTCACCAATTATTCTGTAATATGTCTGTTTCTCATCCATGGCTTAAAATGGTATTTCTGCAAATTCATCTTCTGTAACCGGGTTGAAGGTATCAGCGTCTTTAAGCTCCAATAGCGTTTCAATAGGCTTGCCCTCCTCATAGATACGCATTGACTTAGGTTCATACTCGACCGGTATTCCATCCCAATTAAGCTTGCCGGTGGTGCGGTTTTTCGTGATTTTAATAAGTGACTTCCTGTCATCCTCCGGCTTCTTAGACTTTCGCTGATACCTGATCACTGTGTTTGCTCTGTTGGTAATGTCCCCGCTTCCGGAAATGCTGTCGTTATCGTCTGAGTCGCCCTTTTTCGGGTGGGCTACCAACATAATCACGACATTGAACCCCTTTGCGTATTTGGTCAGCTTGGTAACAAAATTGGACTGCTGCCGGAATAGATCTTCTGAACCCTTCAGCTCCATAGCTGTCATAAGGTTGTCGATTAAAATAAACTTACATCCTAAGAACTTAATAGCCTGGGCCATGAGGTTGAATATTTCTTCTGACTCATCCACTACAGAACTATTGTCGTAGATATAGCATTTCTTGTCATAAAAAGCGGACGCTGCATTTCTCGCAGCTTCTGTAACAGCACCCTCACAGATCTGTTTATCAATCCATGCTTTGAAGGTATGGGCCGGGAGCTCTCCGGAGTAGCAGAAGCATTTTAACCCGTTCTTTATCATCTTGGCGACAATCTGACTTGCAAGTGTAGATTTGCCCTCTCCGCACTTGCCCGTTAAGATGACCAGCTCACCGTCATGGAAGCCGTGCCCGATCGCGTCATCCAGAGACTCAATGCCGGTTGCATAATACGGAATTCTGTCAATATCAATATTCTCTACCTCTGCTAAGTTCTTTATTCGAAGATTGACTTGTACTTCTGCATCATTAATGGCTTTTCTGACCGCCTCCGCCCCGCATTTCTGTAGAAGCTCGTTAGCATCCTTGCATCCCTGATAGCTGGACGGCTTCACAATCCTGACCTTCTTAGGGAAAAACTGACTGATTTCTTTTGAGAGTGTGATTTCGTCCCCTTCCTTGTCTCCGAAAACAACTATCTCGTTGAACTTAACCAACCAATTCCAGACATTAGGTTTCCAGGTAAAGCCGTTCTTTCCAGTCGGGACAGAAACCGCATTATCCACGCCGGCAGCTGCAACGCTGAGAGAGTCTATCTGTCCTTCTGTAATAACCAAGGTTTCGAAGTTCTTACACTGAAACATCCCGAACAGAATTTTTTTGAAATTGCCTTTGTCCGTCCATTCCTTGTTGCCTTTGGTCTCGCCCTGGATGAACTTAGTGTTTCTGTACTTCACAAAAACTACTTCTCCGTTCTCATCTCTGAAAGGAAAAACCAAGATGTTGTCATTGTCCGGCTTTGTTGTAATTTCATAACGCTTTGTTATTTCTTCCGGAATGCCCCGGCCCTTGAGATACTCAACAGCCGGATCGCGAACAGTAACGGCTTTGTGCGCGTCTCTGTACTTCAGAAATTTGTCCTTCTGTCCTCCGATGTTGTAATAGATATCAACGTCTTTCGGCAGCGTAAACCCTCTGTCCCGGAAGTCCTTAGCAAGGGTTATGATATTTCCCCTAGCCCCGCAGGATGAACGCTTACATTCAAACTGTCCCGTTTTCATGTTGATAGAAAAAGTATCTCTGTCCCTGTTTGCTCCGCCCTCACAATAGGGACAGTAAGCAAATATCATTTCGTCCCCTCTGCGTCTGGATTTCTGTCCTACAGCATATTTAAACCGTTCTGCATCATCAGGATTAAACTGGTAATATTCATTCATATTCATCGTCTAATTCCTCTAATAATTCCTTCATAGATTTACTATTTATATTCTTATTAAAGATATTATTGGGCGGGGTTGTTCCTAAAGAAGAACCCCCGACCACTTCTTTAGGAAGTAATTCTTCCGTGCCCGAAACTGTGCCCGATGCTGTGCCCGACTTGCTTTTTTTCTTCGGTTTGGCAATGCCCAAAAACTCAGGATTTATGCGGATTAGAGTGCCCTTTCTGGGGGTGCTGTAAACTGTGCCCAAACCTGAGCCCTCGACTGTGCCCAAATAATCCCTGACTTTATGGGTCGATTGCCAAAACCACCGATTTTTCAAGGCTTCTAGGGATGTTTTGACTGTGCCCTGACTGTCTGCCATTAAGCACAAGTCAATAAATGCGTGCCACTTATCAAACGGCTCCTCTGTATACAGGTCTGTTTGCATTTGCGACCGCCACAGCCGGATCCATCCCTTATAACCATAATTAGCCATACTCTCCCCGCTCCAGTCTTTCCCTGAGTTCTCTATACAGTATTTCTGATATCAGCCGCCCGGAGGACTCTCGTTTACAGAATATAGGTTTTAAGTCATACCTTGCCACCCAGGCCGTGACGCTGGCAGTAAAAGCATTCTTGTTGAACCTGGTCTTGTAATGTCCATTCATGAGAGCTTCCCATGATGCATTTTCAACCAACAGATATACAGAAGCCCCGTCAGCTCTGGCCCGGTCGAACTCTCTTTTAAACCTGTCTCTTTCGCGGGTCAGACAGTTTGAAAGTTCTTCAAGGTTCATTTTGCGCTCCACAGCGGCTCTTATTTGGATTTCCTCACCGTTTAAAGTGAACGCTGCGGAATAGTCCCCATAGTCTAATTTTTGTCTCCGATAAGGTCTGTTAAACGTCTGGTAACGCTTTTCAGCCCTATCGGAAGATTGCTCCCTGGTGTCTATCAGAATGACCATACTGTTAAGGCACTCTTCGATCTTCCAGCCGTCCATGATCAGAACGGCAATTCGGGGTCACCTTCCGGGACTTCCATCCAGTCCCCAGAGGGCGCGGCTTTTTTGTCACCATAGCCGTTTTTAGCCTTGAATTTGGCTTTCGGAGCTTTGCCGTCTTTCACCAGAGCAACAGCGCAAGGGAACCGGGCTTCTGTGTACAGAACTTCTTTTCCGTTAATCACCGTTCCGGTCGTGCCGAACACGATCCCGATCAGCTTGTTTTTCCACTTGGCTTCATCCCAGTCCCAGATGTAGCCATCGTTGGATTCTTCGAAACTGTCTGTCCATTTGGCAAAAGCGTTCTTAGTCCACGTGTCTTTTTCCGATCCGTCATCTTTCGGGACGTATACAGAAACCCGGCCTTTCCACTTCTTATCATCAGCAGAATTGTTCTGATACTGAGTCTTGAAAAAGTCCTTCTGTTCCCCTTCTGTGATGTCAAACATCATTTCTATCTGGTCGCTCCAGTCGGGGTTTTCTGCGGTCTTATACTCAACCTTCAGAATTTTACAGATATATGCCCCCTCCGGCAGTCTCCCGCCTGATTTGGCTGCTGCCTTTGCTTCTTTGTAGCCGTTAAACTGTTTCAATGTTTATCCTCCTTATTCCAACGCTCAACCATATTTTCAAAATAATTAACCGCATCTCCGGCTTTCCGGAACCACTGACCGCACCACATACCGCATTTGCATTCTGTGGTAAATCCGTTGTTTACAGAAATCAAATAATATTCATGGCCCCCACAACATCCAATTGGTAAAGATGTCGTGATACAACTGATTTTCTTTTCGCTCATCAGAAATCCTCCAAAGCCTTAATAACAATCATGATGTCATTGTCGATTTCATCCACAGAAAACGCATTCATGGGAACCTTACAAGTAGAGCCGTCAGCTGACAGAACGAATTTATATTTCCCGTCCTGTCGCACGGCCCAGATGACCGTTGTCATTTTGGACTCCAGAACAAGCTTCTCAAGTTTGCGACCGTTGGTCTTAATTCTGGTTCTGACAATGCCGTTCTCATCGCTGATAGTCTCAGAGTGACACAGAATAATAACCGTCAGGTCATCCCGCATTTCCAAAGCCTGGTTAATGATGCTCCAACCGTTCTGTGCTAAGTCACTCCATGCAGAGCGTTTGTCTCCGGACTGCATAGCCAAAATCCGCATTTCCTCAGCAACCATTAAGCCGTTAAGCGTGTCGATCACGACATATTTGATATTTTTGAAATTTTCCTGTTCATTGATTTTTCTCAGAATGCCGGAGACTACAGAAAAACTATCTGATACCCAATAGTTTGGCGGTGAGGTCTTGTCAGAATACTGGTTTTTCCAGCCTTTCCAATTCAGCCCCTTCTTGTCGCAGTCCAAGTAAAAAGTTTCTTCTGGTGGCAGATTCCGCATAGCGGTTGTCTTTCCGCTGCCGGACTCCCCCATCACGCCGATGCACTTAGCCATAGTCCTTATTTCTCCATTAAATCCTCAACATCAACAGCCTGCTCTCTGAGCCATTCTTCTGCGCAGTCCCAACACATGATGTCACCGTTTATTTCATAGGCGTATTCGTCTGTAATGTGGTTTTTGCATTCACAACAGATAGGCCGTTTCTGTTCCCAAAGTTCCTGTTCTCGCTCGTTCTGTTCCCAAAGGTCATAGTTGTCAGGAATGTAGCTCATGCTCCGATCACCGCCCTGATCAGCTTAATATCCAGCGTTGGATATTCGCTGTTTTTTTCTTCCATCTCACAGAGTCTCCGGAGGGCTTCGACCTGGGCCGCCGCCTTGATGTATCTCTCAGGGATTTCAATCTGTTCGTTGTTAGCGATGACAGAATATTCTTTTGTTGTCTGCTGTTTATTGTTTTCTGGTGTTTCAATTCTGTGATACGTTGCCATGGTCCTTTCCTCCTTGTTTTGCCCATAATGTAAACTTCAAGTTCGTTATCCTTCCCGGTCTTCTCCCATCTGGCCTTATGCTTCCGGGGCTCGGTCACGAAAACAAACAGACAGAACGCGAAAAAACCCGCCATAAAGGCCACGAAGACCATGTTGAAAAACTCCATTGTCGTGCACTCTATCAGGACATAGAATGCAATCAATGTTACATTTGCCGCCGTCAGAAAACTTGCATACTCCCTCATTTTCTTAGTCCTCCTTCTTGCCTTTTGTGTCCATGAAATACTCCATAGGCACATCGAAATAAATAGCCAGCTTGTACAGTTTTTCAACTCCCGGCTTGCTTCTGCCGTTCTTCCAGTCGGTAAATGTAGACTGGTTGACACCAGAACCATTAGCAACCTGATAGTCATTCAATCCTCTTGCGTCCCTCAGGTCACAATATTTTTGATACATTCGAACCCTCCTTTCATAAGTTTGTTATTGAAAGTGCTTCTGAAATCAGATATAATGAGATTTACCACAATCTTGCATTGACAAATTTCTGTTTTCAGAAGCCTCACACCTCATATATTATTCTGATTTCATAAGTTTGTCAATGTTTATTTCTTATGGTTTCAGAATTTTTTTATGGGGGTTGCTATGTATGACGTATATTGTAAATTGCGGGACTCAAAGGGTGTGAAAGATGCGACAGTTGCCAAAGCGACCGGAATAAATCAGTCAACCTTCACAGACTGGAAGACAGGGCGGAGTGTGCCGAAAAAAGAGAAATTACAGAAAATCGCGGACTATTTCGGGGTGACGCTCGACTATTTAATGACCGGCGATGATCAGAACATGCCTTATTACCTCAACGACAAGACTCGCGACCTTGCGCAGTTTTTATTCGAGAATCCGAATTATAAGGTCATGTTCGATGCGGTCCGGAAGGTCAAGCCGGAAGATTTGGCTTTTATCAAAGAACTGATAGATAGAACGTCAAGATGATGGTGAGATTTTTTACCACGTCAGGCAGTACCCTTATGTCATAAGGGGGCAATGAAATGGATACTAATGTAATACTTACAAATTTACCGTGTGGAGTGCATGGCTTTACCAAGATTACAGCTGAACCGGAAGGTGATTTTGTAACGACAATCTTAAACGCAAGATTAACACATGAAATGAATGTTGACACTTATAAACACGAGATAGGCCACTTACAGAATGACGATATTGACAAAACAGATATAGACTCTGTGGAAACAATAAGACACCAATAAAAAACCGCCCGACTGTTACCAGCAGCCGGACGGCAGACCTTGGGAAAGGTATTAATAAGGACTCGACACCATTATTATAACCTTCCTGAGATTGTTTGACAACTTATGGAGGGAAAAGAATGGCAACCGCTAGAAGGCTTCCATCGGGCTCGTATCGCGTCAAAGTGTTTAAGGGGTATAAATATATCAATGGACAGAAAAAACGCGAATACGAGTCATTTACAGCCCCCACAAAGGCAGAAGCGGAGGCTCTCGCCAGTGCTTGGAAACTTGACCGGAAACAACGCCCGGAGGATGTTTCTGTACATGATGCTATACGTAAGTATATCGACGTGAAGGAACCTGTGCTGTCACCGTCCACGATCAGAAGCTACGAGGCCATGATCGGACGCTTTGCCCCTCTGGATGACTTGAAGCTAAAGGACCTAAACAACCTAAACGTGCAAGAATGGATTTCCGGGATGTCCAGAACGTTGGCATACAAATCTGTCAAGAACACTTACGGCCTTTTAACAGCGGCCTTGTCACTTCATGGCATAAATAAGCAATTCAAAGTACAACTACCGAACAAGATAAAACCAGAATACCGTATACCAACCGATCAAGAAATTATTCAGATGCTCTCGGCCTGTGAAGGATCTGATATGTGGATAGCGATAATGCTTGCCCGATATTACAGCCTGAGGCGGTCGGAAATATGCGCTCTTGACAGCACCGACCTGACCGGAAACGTCCTGACGATACATAAAGCGATGGTTTTCGACAAGTCGAATAACTGGATAATCAAACCCATCCCCAAAACTTATGACTCATACAGAATAATAGTCGTTTCTGACCCTCTATTAGCCGTTTTAAAGGCCAAAACAGGTCGGTACGTAGAACTTAACCCTAATAACCTAACAAGCCGATTTACGGCCCTTTTAAAGCAAATAGGACTGCCACATTATAACTTCCATTTGCTCCGGCACTCATTTGCATCGAATGCGGCTTTGCTGGGTGTCCCTGACTTCTATACTGCCAAAATCGGCGGCTGGTCGCAGAACAGTTCTGTACTCAAGGAAGTTTACCAGAACGTTAACCAACAAGAGCTATTCCGTCAGATGGACATTCTGAACAATTCCATGCACCACGATTTGCACCACGAGCAATTCTCCAATTCTCCTATACCGCATAAATACAGGAAAAATTGTACTGCCGGCGGTGGGACTCGAACCCTTGAGGATGAAGCGGATGATGAAGATATGCCGTAAATTCAGCATTTGTGACGGCTCTGATATGCAGAAAATAGGCATTTTGGGAGCTATGCACCACGAAATGCACCACAAATTTTGAACATAAAAAAAGAGGCAGCCAAACGACCGCCCCATCTATTATTTCGCTGCTGCCAGGATCGCCTGGGCTACATAATCCGACATCGTCATACCACTCTTCTGTGCTGACTGCTTCAGCTGCTCGATCACGGTCTCCGGCAGGGAGAAGGTGACCGTCCTTTTTGCCGTGTCCTCTTCGACTGCTCCGAAGATCTTCTCGTACTCGTCAGCTGACAGGTGCTCCTCTGCCCACTTCTGTGCTGCTTCGATGGAGAGCGGGATAATCTTCTCCCCGCCGCTCCAAGTGTTCTGTCCAATGGTTTCTGCATATCGAGAAGCGGGCCCGCCCTCACCATGTAAGAAGTATTCCCCGGTATTCTTTCTGTAAAGCGTCTCGCACCACCATCCGAAGTTCGTGCGGTTCGACCAGCTTGTATATGTAAGTTCTTTAGCCGTGTCAGTGTCGTATCTCTTGCCGTTAATAATCTTCTTCATTTTTATTCTCCTTTCATTTCCGGGGGCTTTACGCCCCCATCATATAAAACTGTCTCGGGCTGTCATCTTCGCTTTCCATCCAGTTATCAAACGCTTCGGGGTTTCTGGCTTCCAGTTCATCCATCAACCACCCTCTAACTGTCGGGATGTGCGGATCGTTCTGTGTTTCGGTGATTTCGAACTGTAAAATCAATGCTGCGGTTGTCTGTCTTTTGATCATTGCCCTTGCTTTTGTTTCTGCCTTTGTCATCTTTTGTTTCTCCCTTCGGTGGTGTCTTCCTTAACTGTCTATATCTTACCATACATTTATATAAATGTCAACTACAAAAACAATATTTATTTAAAAAAGGGCATAAAAAAAGAGGCGGTATTTAACCGCCCCTATTTGATCAACAGCTGCCACGTTTTCTCCGCGACCGTGCCGAACCAGATGCCCGTCATGCCCGCGTCTCTCTGTAAGCGTTCAATAGCAAATTTGGTATTGTCACCTAGCTCCCCGTCAACCTCCAGCGTCTTGCCGTCAGCTCCTTTGTACCCCTTGAGGTTAAGCAAGGCTTGCACGGCCTTGACAGCGGGGCCATAGTTGCCCGGTATCAGCTCCGGAAGAACCGCAAAGCACGAACCTGTGTAACACTCTTTGTCAACGCTCTGAGGGCCTTCGTAGCGTAGAACGCAATCCCACGGATAGTTATAATAGTTTGTGACCGCTATTTCGCTCCCCTGGTCTCCGGGCGCGCTGGATCCGTACCTCTGACCCCGTGCGTGGACGATCTTACCACCACTGGCATACATAGCGGTGTGATGGATTTCGTTCAGCAGTACATCCGAAGGGAGCAGGCCGTCCCCATTTGACAGGTTGATTGTCTTGGTCACGTCTTTAAAGCCATTTCTGAGAAAAACAGCTTTCATATTCCCTGTGTAGGTCGCTCCGTCTGTCTTGACGGGGATCCCGGCCTGTTGCCATGCGCTGATGACAAGGGAAGAGCAATCATAGTCTTCGCCCCATCTGCTTTGCTGGCTATATCCATGTTTAGGATTAGCAGCAATATCAAGGGCCCAATTAAGCGCATTTTCCCTTACTGTCATTTCTGCCCACCCGCATTATATTGCGCTGTGGAGATACCCAGAACAGCCCCTAAGAATGCATCAACGGCTGTTATTGTGCCCACGATCTGCTCACCGTACGGAAGGCCCCAGATGGACGCAAGGGCAAAGTACAGAGTCCCGATCGCCGGAAGGACAATCTGAGCGATAAATTTTAAGATATCATAGGTTTTGTTACTGAACATAAAATCACCCCTTTACGCTAATTTATGCTCTTTTGAAAGTCTTTCGTATTCGTCACGAATGATTTTTGCAGAGGCTTTTGTTCTGCCATTGGCAAAGTCAGGATGGGCCGTGCAGTATTTGTCATACGTTTCGATATCATCCAGAACTTGCAAGAAGTATTCCCCTGAGTGTTTAATGTCGTTGTCCAACTCATCCCGGAACCGGAGGATATGTGTTCTGGATTGCAGAGCGTCACGTTTTTCAATGGACGCTTCCAGCTTTCCGACCTTCTCAGAGATTTCGGAAATGGCCTTAACAATGGCTTCTGATTTGTCGTGCTTGCTGTCATGTCGGTTAATCAGGAACTGCACGAAAGCAAACAGGCCACCCCCAACTAAGAGGGTAGCCACATTAAGTAAGTATTCCATAGTTGTCCTTAATCCGCATTAAACGGCATTATTCGGCATTGTCAGTAAGATCATGTCTATAGCATTCATTTTTCAGAGGAATGCCATAAGCATTAACCAGAATGGCAGAATGTGCTTCTACAGAAGATGTTGCCGCCGCCGCAAGGACAGCGTGATACTTGGCTTCGGCTTCTGCAAGGGTCTGGTGTGCGGTTACAAGGTTTCCTAACTGATCGCCCGTTTTCTGAAGTTCGATTACGATGTACATGGTTTTGTTCCTTCCTTTGAATTAAAGTTTGTTGGTTTGCTATTATATACATTCCACTTATGACCGAGAAGCCATCTCAGTCCAACCTCTCCAAGCGAAGACTCCGTTTGTAGCGTGTCCTGCATTGGCAAACAGCCTTGTTTCTGTTCCTGCTGTATGGATTGCGATAAGCCCTCGCCTCTCTGCGTTGCCTGTGCACCATACCGTAAAATATGATTGTTGCCCAGTGGGAGAAACAGCGGCGGTAAACTGCATATAACCCTGTTCGCCCGGTTGAATGGTGGAAAGGTCGCTGATTGCAGCTATAACTTTCGGGGTTACCACATCCAATTTGTTATTTAACGTATCAATTTCCGCTCTGGTGGGGAGTTTCTCCCATGCCGCCCATCCAGAAGATACGCTATATCTGCGCTGATATACATCCAAATTGTTCCACGGATAAAGTCGCTGGATTCTTCCTGTCGCCACTGAACCAGTGCCGCCGGTAGACGCTTCGACTTCCAGTTTGAAAGCGACAGAAACAGGCGAATTCGACAGACTTGACGCAATTGTGTTACTTCCGGCATAAAGCAACCCCGGTTCGGTATAGCTATCCAAGTCATCACCTGATGAAATCGCCGTTGCATCAGCATATGAAAGCAATGTACTGCCATCAGCAAGCCCATCCAACGCCGCTTTCACGCTCTGGGCTGACCCGGCAAGGGTGCTTCCAGAATACTGTTCAATTATGGCCTTAGCCAACTTATCATAGTCAATTTTTGTGGTCTGTGTTCCATTGTCAGTAGCAAAGTACCCACCAGACGGAGAACCGCTTATTGTGGGCAATTCATGGATTTGCATAAGTTCTGCACCATCCTTTCAAGTGTTGCTATCCGGTCATTGAGTTGCTTTATCTCTGCATCTTGGGTTTTGATGCGGTTGAACAGTAGTAAGGTTAATGAGTTGTAATTCAGAGACAGATAACCGTCCTCATCCTCGTGGACAATTCCGCTTTCTGTAATACCTCTGTCTTCCAGAGCTTTCTTAACCTTCTGAGCGGAAAAGCCGATATTCTCTGTGTCGTCTCCGCCCTCTTTCCACTTGAACAGCTGCGGAGTTAAAACATCAATCAGACTGTCATAGGCCGGATTCCAGGTCAAGAAGTTCTTTTTGCGCTCATCGGAAGTATTGATGAAAGATGTTCCGCTAACACTTCCGGTAAATATACCCGCACCGTAAACATCAAGGCTAGTGGATGTTGAGCTCAACGCGCCTGTTATTGCTACCTTAACGCCATGCAAAGTTAAAGTAGTCCCATTTCCGCTTATTGTGGTTCCGCCAGTAGTTTGATTGTCGTTCCCGAAATATGCAGTATTTAAAAACTGTGCTGTTCCATCAAAAATAATTTGCTTGTAAGTGTAACTCGAATAATGCCCGTTATTAATTCTAATCAGGGTTGAATAAGAATCTCCGTTCTTATATCTGACTGACAAGGCTTTTGCTGTATTGATCGTTAATACGCCGTTATCTGTATCGGAAAATTTACCAAAAGAAAAAGCAACATCAGTATTGTTGGATGCTAAAAAACGGATATTGCTATTTTCAGTTAAATTTATAGGGCTGCTGTGTAGTTCTGAACCAAAAAACAATATCTTTTGGGTATATCCGTAAGGTGATGTTGTTCCGGTATCATCATCATTAAGATAAATTTTATACGCACCGCCACCGTCACGGCTCAGGCCGATTGCCACATTTTGCCCTACTAACCCAAGAGCTGTAGCACCAGTATTTACGTAATTACCATTAACCTGATGTTGAACATAAAACGTTCCGACATACCCTTTTTGATTACTTGCGCTGTCAAAGATTCGCAAATAACCCTCAGTCATTCTAATAGAACGCTGATTTGACGTTGTAACAAAATTACCATTGTCAAGGTTCCAGTAACTCAATCCATCTTCTGACTGAATAGTCCCGGCCCGGACCATATTAGCCGATAGCGTTCCAGCCTGTATATAACTCGCATTCATATACAGTTCGCCATTCTGCATATATAACCCTTGCAGAGTGCCGTTGTTGGTCAGGCGGTTGAATACCCCTGTTGTGTCCAGAGAGGTGTCTAACGTAGTAACAGCCGTTTGTGCTCCGTCCGCTGTGGTTTGTGCATTGGCTGCTGCTGTGGCTGCACTATCTGCGGTAGTCTGTGCATTACCGGCAGCGGTTACGGCACTATCTGCGGTAGTCTGTGCATTACCGGCAGCGGTTACGGCACTATCTGCGGTAGTCTGTGCATTACCGGCAGCGGTTACGGCACTATTAGCAGTGGTCTGAGCATTACCGGCAGCGGTTACGGCACTATTAGCAGTGGTCTGAGCATTACCGGCTGTTGTCTGTGCGGCATTGGCTGTTGTCGCCGCTCCGCTTGCCACGCTCTGTAAATCACCGACTGTCTGGGCGTTGTCTATCTTGGCAGCAGAGGAAAGCCTAAACTCGCCTGTCTCTAAGTTCCAGAAGTTATTGCCTAAGTCATCGGTAATGGTTCCGGCCTTTAGTAACGTAGCGTCAAGCGTGCCGGAGGTGATATAGTCAGCGACAAAATGACCGTCTAACGTCCAAGCTGTATCAAACGGCCCGTTGTAGCCATGAGAAGAAAAACCAATGCCGGCCTGATTAATTCTAAGGACATTAACAGCCGTAGCCTTGTCCTCTGTGTCCATGATCAGAATTTCATTAGGTGTTCCGTCAGCCATCCCGATAATGACATGACCACCTAAACCGCCCGTAATCAGGTTCGTGGCCCTCTCGATCGCGGACACCATCGCGGACTTTCTGGAGTAATTCTCTGCAACATATCCCGACAGAACGCTTTCCAGAGCCTCGGCAAAGGTCTGCCGTGCGCTCCCAAGCTCCATACTGTCGTATTTTTCCAGAAGCGAATTATAAACGGTCTTAATTACCTTCTGCCGGACATTAACACCAAGTTCTGTATAAATCACTTCCGCTGTGTCGCAAAGGTTAAGCCGTTCTATTCCCCTGCCGGAATAGTCGTATGTGTCGCTCAGGTTCACAAAGTCCAGTTCGATATTCTGTCTAGGCAACCATGCACCAGAATTAGCAAGCCTAGCAGCTGCTTTATCCCTCAGTTCCTCAACAGTCGGCTGTTCTTCGAATTCTTCTGATAAGTCCAGAGCAATAATCTGCGGAGTCTGCACGCCGAACTCGATGTTTTCAGCATCCTCTTCTGTAATGATGTCACCGTGCTGTTCTGTCCATGCATCCACGTTCAGCGGAGCGGAGCTTTCATAAAGGTAGTACTCCGGAAGCGTCACCACATCGCCGGTTTCGCTATTCTTCCAGAACGGAGCGACAGCATTATAAATCCCGCCGATATCAATTTCATTCGTCAGATCTATAAGGTTTTTTCCGTACCTGATAGAAACGCTCGTGTCCTGTCCTCTGTTAACGTGAAGTTTAACGTCCCATTTGTCAAACTCATATTCGCCGGTTCCGTACACGTTCAGAATAGACCCCTGTTCACCACAGAGCTTTTCACGGATGTTAGAAGGAACATCTACAGAGTAGGGGCCTGACACATCCTTATCTGTCCAGAAGGTAAACGGATTGTCATTTACAGAATGAGACGCAAAAAAAGACAGTGCCTGTGCACAGGACACCGCCGTAAAAGGTTTAAGGATGATGCTGTTAAGTCTGTAGGAAATATGGGAAGCATAGAATGTAACAATCCCATCAATCGGAGCTGACCGCTTATAAATATCAAACGGCTGTGGACTCTTGGTGTGGTCGTGGGTTGTGTAGATGATGCATCCTTCCTGTATCTTGTCGTAGTTCTCGCCGGTTATCGGATATTCAAACTCACATTCATAAGTTCCATTCCGTTCTTCTGTGACAAGGCAAGAGATACAATCAACGAGCCTACATATCCCGTTAGACCTAAACAGCTTTTCATTTCGTCCATAAAGAATTGGTATCATACGGTGTACCACCTCGGCGTTATTTCAACAAGACTCGGCCCGGAAACGGTTATTGTGTTGTTGCCCGGCTTTAAGGTTGGGAAATCAGTGCCGGACAATTCAATAAATTGGTTTTTGCTATTCGGGCCATAATACGCACTCATCAGCTCACAGTCTATTTCTGTATACTCTGTGTTTGAGTATGTGACTGTAATAGTAACATCATTGATCTGTACGCTTCCAGTGCCGTAAATCAACAAAAGCGGCTTAGAATAAAACATCGTTGGGTTATCAATAAAACCGCTGTTTCTAATAATGGTTACCGTATTCCCAGATGTTAAATATCTCTGGGGCTTGCACATAAAGCGCAATTCAAAGTTCCCGGCATCTAGTCGGGCGGTCGGCTCAACTTCAAGCCCCCCGGCATAATACCCCATTCTGTATTCATCAGGATGGTAAGTGTCAGTAATTCTCTGATAACCATCTTTTGACAGAAGATAATTCCGCAAATCAGAAATATTCTGTTTAAAGTTTGTATAGATAAAAGCCGGATAAGTAACCTCGATGTCCTCAAGCCGTTTTTCTCTGCCTAGAATATCACCGTCACGCCCTGGAATCTGTATCGGGTCGTATGCTTTGACAGGTGAGTTAAATACTCCACTGCCGGATATATAAACCCCATATAGAATAAGGTTTTTGTTAGCGAATGACAAAGTTTTACGCATAAGCTAATTCCTTCTGTCTCTGTGCAGCTGCAAGCTCATACTGTATCTGCTGGGCAAGCTGTTTGACATTCATGTTCTCGTTGGCATAGACGTTGATAGTGATGTTATCAGATGACGCACCGACCAGCTGTCTGAGTTTGTCCATGCCCAGGACGACCTCTGCACCGTTGCCATCACCAAAGCCTTTAGCTCCGTAAGGTGTTTGCATGACTGTAGGTCGAGTAAACATCATCGGGTTTTCATAGGCTTTTTTATACCATCTGACAGAAAGCTTCGGGATCTTAAGGCTAAATCCTCCGGAGCCTAACAGCGTCTGCCATGATACAGAAATGTGCGGAAGCTTAATTGTCGGCATCGTAATATGTAAGCTCTTAAAGATGTTCCTCAGAGAACTAGCCACATTCCGCGCAGCATTCAGCAAGCCGTTGAATGGATTCGGAACTTTGATGGAATGAAAAGCATTAGTTACAGCATTTCTAAGTGCAGTCAAGGCATTGGAGGCACTGGTTTTCATACTGCTAAAAGCGTTCTGTACAGCCATACTTGTGCTCTGCATCCCACTCTGTAACTTAGACTCCATGTTGCTTGCCCCGGTTGCCACCGCGCTGCTAATAGTGTTCCATGCAGATGATGTGTTAGTTTTAATGGCGTTCCAGCCGTTAGCTACAGCTGTTCTGGCAGTCGACAAGGCGGTTTTAGTTCCAGTCGTGATATTAGTCCACGTCTGCTTCACGCCCCTAGCCATGTCAGAACCGACTTTCTTAACACCGTTCCACATCTTCTTAGCTCCGGCTGTAACCTTGTCCCAATTCTTGACCAGAAGCACCGCTCCGGCAACAACTCCGGCGATAACAGCACCGCCAACGAGCAACGGCCCGAATGTAGTAATCAGCGTTCCGATCGCAGTAACAGCACCCGGAATGAAGCCAATGAACTTACCTATCCCGGTAACAAGTCCGCCTATTCCAGTAATGGCCTTGCCGATCGTCAGCACCAGAGGGCCGGCAGCTGCAACAATCAGTCCGATTTTAACAATAGCTTCCTTCTGATTGTCGTTTAAGCTCTTGAACCACTCTGTAAAAGCCTTGACCTTCTCGACTACCTTCTCGATTATCGGGGCAAGTGTTTCAAACAGAGCACCCGCCAACTCATTCCCGGCAATCATTAAGTTATTGACTGCTACCTTCATCTGATCCCACGGGTCAAGCGTGGCTTCATAGGTATTTTTAACTGTGTCTTTATAGTCACCAAGGGAAGCACTCAAGTCATCTACAGAGAAACGGCCCTCCCGGATCGCTTGCGTCATCTCTGCTGCGCCCTTGGCCCCGAACAGCTTCGTGGCAGTATTAAGAGCATCTGTTTCAGAACTTGCATTCTTGATGGAGTAAACCCCCTCTTTCAATGCCTGATCCAAACTTTTTCCGCTCTTGGTGGCGTTCTGCTGCGCTTTCTTCAAGGCAGTCATGGCGGTACTGGAGTCAATACCATTAGCTTCGAAACTTGCCAACAGGTTGATAGACTCACCAAGGCCAAGACCCATCTCCTTAAGGGTTGCGCCGTTCTTCTGTAAGGTACCCTCCAGAGTGTCCATCGAAATCCCGGTACGCTGTCCGGCATCCGTCATCAGGCCCAGAACGCTTCCGGTGTCTTTCGTATCAATGCCAAACTTTTTCATAATGGCATCAACGTTATCAATGGAACTATTTACATCTGTGTTATTGATTTCTGCGAAACGGATAAAGTCTTTTGATACTTCTCCTAAGGTTTCGCCTGTCAAATGAAATCTGGTGTTGACTTCACCTATTGCGGTTCCGGCTGTCTCTGCATCCGTGGGTAACTCTGCAAAAACTCCGTCCATCTGGCCCTTGAGGCCGTCCAGAGTCTTTCCGGTTGCCCCTGTTTTGGTGATAATGGTGTCATAACCTTTATCAACTTCTTTTGCCGCTCCGATAGCTGCAACACCGATTCCGGCAACAGCGGCAGAAGCTGGCATGATTTTCTTTCCGGCATTCTCGACCTTGCCGCCGAATTCCTTGATTGACTGTCCGGCAGCTTGTATCTTTTGCCCGGCAACGCTCCCGAAGTCGTTATATTCTTTTTTGAGACCCTCTAATTTCTGTTCTGTGTCGATAATCTCGCGTTGCAGAGCATCCCATTCTTCCGGACTGACGTTTTCCTTCTGAACGG
>Ga0326512_10001092_pt1 | contig 21875 bp, 31 predicted proteins | sample 1_2617_0518_D_FD_203652 | JGI IMG/M metagenome (GOLD analysis project Ga0326512, IMG submission 203652) | Bovine rumen microbial communities from UC Davis, California, United States - 1_2617_0518 | ecosystem: Host-associated > Mammals > Digestive system > Stomach > Rumen | place: USA... | reverse complement strand
TAATAACCGTTATACTATACCTGCATTTAATTGGTGCTCGCACAAGGATTCGAACCTTGGACCCCTTGCTTGTAAGGCAAATGCTCTCGACCAGCTGAGCTATGCGAGCAATTTAATGACGCTGAAAGCCTCCCATAGGCGATTACAAATTAAATGGACTGTAATATAAGAATCGAACTTATTGTTAATTTGATTTGCGGTAAGCGTCATAAAAGAAGTTAAATGACCCGAAGTGCTACGGGATTCGAACCCGCAAAGGTTTGATTAGCAGTCAAATTGTTTACCATAAACGAGCTTTTTGATTTGCTGATAAGGGTCACAAAAAATAAATTTGGGGGAGAGGGAAGATAGGCGTTCCCCAACGCAATAGTTCCCTCAGGTGGGCTCTTTTTTCCCCGCATCACCCAAGTCCGGGTCGGCACATTAACGGCGGGCCGCACGCCTCTGGTGGGGATTTTAAAGTGTCCCTAAACTTTAGAATGAGAAAAATTAAGTTCAAATTTGATTTTGCGATACCGCCCCGCACCTTTTGAATAGTACTCTCCAAATGTTCTTCTCTATTAAACTATCACAAATTTGATACTTAAAGTCCTCGTTGGTGGAGTTGGCGAGTGTCGAACTCGCTGCCTTAAGTTTGCAGAACTTATGCTCTTCCGGTTGAGCTACAACCCCATATACAACTGGTGTCTGGAGTAGGGATCGAACCTACCACGCCGGACTCTTCAGGACCGCGCTCTTCCAACTGAGCTATCCAGACATAATTTGGTGGGTATGACAGGACTTGAACCCGCAATCCCCTGATTAAGAATCAGGTGCATTAAGCCAATTTTGCTACATACCCATTTGGCATCCGTAGAGGGGCTCGAACCCACAGCCTACACTTTAGAAGAGTGTTGCACTTCCAGTTGTGCTATACGGACATATGGTATCCGTGGAGAGACTTGAACTCTCACGCCGCGAAGCACTAGATCCTTAGTCTAGCGTGTCTGCCATTCCACCACACGGACATAATTTGGTGACGTGTGCCGGACTCGAACCGACATCTTCAGCTTGAGAGGCTGACCACCTATTCCATTAGTAGAACACGCCATAAAAATATCACGATACCCTACGTGATATGCTACTTCAAGGTTGCACTTAAGGTTCCCACTTACCCTTGTTTCACTTTCCAGCTCAGCTCACGATATTGTGCAAATCGCCGCTCGGGGCCATCCCTTTAGATCATATATCGGTGTCTACTTGGGGCTTGCGGCCCAGTCGGACAAGTAGTCTTGGTATACAACATTCGAGCAGGTATTACTCACCAAGTTTTACGACATTGACAAGTCGGCTGGTGCGGGTGACAGGGATCGAACCTGCGGCTTTCTGCTCCCAAAGCAGACACTCTTCCACCTGAGCTACACCCACATAGGTGTCCCGCCATTTATTAAAGCTCTAACAGGCTGAGCCGTGGCTCTCGGGGTGGGGCACGATCCCACAACCTCCAGATTAACAGTCTGTTACACTACCGATTGTGTTACCCGAGAATATCTGAAGCCGTTTAACGTCATTGCTCAGGACGCATTTGGTAGCGGGAGCCAGAATCGAACTGACGCGTACAAGGTTATGAGCCTTGCTTCGGAACCAACACCATTCCCGCATATTTATCTCTTACTTTTTACATATATATTATAACAAATTTTTTCAAGTTTGTCAATGATGATTTTTTTAACAAGTTTGGCAGCCGTGACAGGGTTCGAACCTATACCAGCAGAGTCAAAGTCTGATGTGCTACCGTTACACTACACGGCCATTACAAGTGGTGGGTTTGAGGAGACTCGAACTCCCGCCCCTCTGATTAAAAGTCAGATGCTGCTACCAACTGAGCTACAAACCCATAAGGTATAAGTACAAACGAAGAAGAAAAAACGTGAAAAAGAACTATCGTTTGTTGAGTTACTTTTATGAAAAATAAGTGAGGTACGAGATATTGTTGGTGTCCCAGGTGGGATTCGAACCCACACTGAGCGGATTTTAAGTCCGGTTCCTCGGCCGGTTGGGATACTGGGACATTTAGAGAAGGCGAAGCCTTCTCAAACTTCATTTATTATTACTGTACCTGAACCAAAGCAAATTATATGTCTTTGTCCATTCTCATCATCAAAAAGTATCTGATTTGAATCGTACTCAACATCAAACTTGCCTTGATATTCCTCAATTACTTCACCATTAGCATCATATACAATAACTTGTCTTTCAATACCGCCATTGAAATTACTATCTTGTGTTTTAAGTGCTCTTGCACCATCTTCAGTATTGTTGTAATACCAAAAAACACCAGCCCACATAGCAATAGTTATTACTAAAGTAACAATAATAGAGATTATCATTCCAATAACACTATCATCTTCATAAGCCATATATGCGATAAAAACGCCAAAACCTACAATACAAATTGTAAATATTATACAAAGAACAACTGCCCCAAGTGTCACAGTAACCCATTCTCCCTTTCTTCGGCAACCTGCTGGGATACAACAGTAAACATCTTATCAAAGAAGTCAACTGGATCTACATTATGTTCCTCGCACCAAGTGTGTAGAATTGCACAAATGGCGGCAGCGAGACCAGCTTCAGAGTTGTACTTGTTAATAACTTTATTCAACTCATTAAAATGCTCATACTCGGGGACTAACAAACACTTCAGCAATTCGTTAAAATCACTTTCATTCATAAGGTGTTTACCTCTTTCTCATTTTTTTACATATATATTATATCATTTTTTTTCTTGTTTGTCAAGAAAGATTTTTCTATCTCTCCACAGAAATTTGTGCGTATCTATCACTTAAGATAGTAGCAAGCATAGCCTCATAAGGTGTCTTATCAAGGTTAGTAAGCAAAGTCTTAAATGTAGTTGCAGAGTGACCAGACAAGAGCTGAACGCCCTTTCTGTTAGCATCTGCATGGAATGTGTCAGACTGGCTGTTTACATTCCAGAAGATGACATTAGGAATGTCGTAACCGTAGTTAGCGAACTTTCTTCTCCAATCATCATAGAATGTACCAGAAGCACGAACACAACCGTTAATCTGCATATCAGAAATAATTACGAGTGCCTTAGGAAGATCCTTAGCAGCGACACGGTTGTTAACCGCAGTCTCAAGAACTACTCTGAAAGCAGCATCAAGGTCTGTACTTCTTGCCCAATCTGCATTAACCATATTACGAACTCTATCACACACAGTGGCACCTGTTACAGTAACCAACTTAGGGTTAGTAGAGAAAGTCATGAACTTGTTGTGGAAAGGACCGGCCGCACGCTCGGCGAAGTACATCGCCAAACCAATAGAAGATGCCATAGGCAAATTGTTGTTGCAAGTCATAGAACCAGATACGTCAGCCATGATGAGTACGTTAGTGCCGTTCTCAACATAGTTAGGAAGTGCCTTCCACTGAGCCTCAAGTACCTCGTCTACTACGAAATGGCTTCTAGACCAGTAGTTATAACCTACACTAAGATACTTCTGAACAATATCGTAAGGGAAAAGGGTATTAGCCTTAATCTCCTTCTTACCAGACTTTACATCGTCGAGATACTCAACGAATCTTATACCGTCCTTGCGTGAGAACAAGTTACGATACTTAGTCATAGCATTAGAAGGAACCTTATCATATGCGATAGTGCTAAGTTCATTTGCAGAGATAGCAATCTCGACAATATTGAGGTACTTACGAAGTGCCTTAAGAGGCACCTTGAATGAACGAACATTCTTAAATCCCAACTTCTGAGAAGTCAAAATGCCCAACTTACGAGTTGTAGGTGAAGATGCGTCAGGTGTCTTAATCCACTTCGCAAGAAGTGAAACAGGCTTACCAGCAAGCATTGCCGCTCTGTCCTTTTCGAACTGAGCCTTCATAACTCTCCACATATCGTTCTCACACTTGGTTCCGATAAGGAAGTACAAGTCATCAAAACGACCATAGTAACCGATAAGACCAATGTTAGGTCTTACAATCTCAGGGTATCTGTCTGCTGCATATGCAAGCAAAGTACGGAAAGTATCTCTCTCTCCGAGACCCTCACGAACATCTCTTCCGTAGAAGAGTATCTTTGCGGCGAGCTCCTTGTCCTCTGCGCAAGCCCTGTCGAAAAGCTCGTATCTACGAGCGTCAGGAGCGTTACGAAGTGCACCGATAGTTGCGAAAAGGTCTACAAGACCCTCACCTGAAGACTCCAAGCACTTTCTGCCATTAATAGTATAAGTCCAAGAAGTTTGTCTACCAAGTAAATCTGCGAAATTTGCCATTGTTTTTTCTCCTTTATCACTTTACTTTTTAGTGGCGCTGTGGGAGAGATTCGAACTCTCAGAGCTTTTACACCCGACGATTTTCAAGACCGCGCCTCCTCCCCACTAAGGTACCACAGCGTATTTATTTCTTTAACTTTTGTATATATATTATATCAAATTTTTTCTTCTTTGTCAATTAAGATTTTTTAGACAAATAAAAAATGTAGGTTTTCCGCACTTCCGTCAATTTCCATGCATGGTGCTTACCCACTATTGGAGATAACTCCTCAACGAGACCTACAAACCCTTTGACTCTATGCCGGTTGTACCGGAAAACTTTTTGGGGACTTTATTTTTCAAGTCGTTGCTCCAACCCTCGACTTCTGGTACCAACAAAGAGATTCGAACTCTTATCTTGCACTTTCGTAGAGTGAGATTTTCTCCATTAAACTATGTTGGCATCATTATTCTTTATTTTTTCTCTTCTGGCTTCTTCAAGCCATTCACAATATTGAGTAAAAGAACATTCTGAATAAAAACAATTTGGTGAGTGTCTAAGATGACACATACAACAATGTCTTAAATAAACTATATCTTGGTCTTCCATAGACACACTCCTTTTTATATTTTGGTTGGAGTGGAAGGTTCTGCCCCTTCGTTACCTGTGTATCAGACAGGCTTCCTACTATTAGAAGACGCTCCAATAATGATTCAGTAACCACTCGCGTCCCACCACCCTGTTTCATGTGCCAAAGCCTTGTCCGTTACTGAAAGGTACTGGTTTGGTTTAACCTCCTGAAGCCAGTAAATGGGAGGTGGAGCTTCCGGTGGGGCACGATCCCACGACCTAGTGATTACTAATCACTCGCACTACCAACTGTGCTACGGAAGCATATAAAAAACTCATTCGATTATACCTCCTTATTCAGACCCCACGCTTGTTTATTGTCTTACTAAATCGTTAAGGTTAGTCTTTTCGACTATTAAGGTTTTTATTGCCAATAAATCTTGAATCCGACGTTTACGGAAGCCATGGGCGACACTATTTATTGACCAAATGAGTTTGTTGGGGCTGGGGGTGAGACTTGAACTCACAACATGAGACTTACAGGGTCCCCGCTCTGCCATTGGAGCTACTCCAGCGTTTAAATGACCCCAGACGCGGCTTCTTCAAAACCGCTTAAAAAACAATAGCGAAGAAAAAATATTTAATCAAGATTATTTTGCGGTTGAGGTCATATATAAAAATGATTGGTAGGGTTTACTTAATCAGATTTTTTGGCGTATAACCCATACATACCGTTTCTGTCTTTAGTTTACCATCATAAAAAGTAAAGAAAATTTCTGTAAATTTGTTTTGCTGTAAAACCAATCACTAAATGGCGGTGATACGGGGAATTGAACCCCGGTCTCTCGGCTGACAACCGAGTATGATTACCACTATACCATACCACCGTATAAATGCCCCGTAATATAAATCTGGTATACCAAATATAATATCTACGAGGACTTTAGGAAATTGAGCTACCTATGTGCTCCGATTACGCAACGCGATTTCCCTATACGCCTACGACATTATTTTCACGCAGTATAAACTGGTCGGTTAATGTTCACCGCTGGTCACTCGTACGGGAGTTGGACCCGTGTCTTCACCGTGAAAGGGTGACGGCTTAACCACTTGCCTAACGAGCGATAAACTATGGTCGGGTTGTTTAAAGTCATTATTCATACTCTACCTGTCCCGACTTACAGACCACCCTAAGTGTTAGCCGTTGAATAATGACTGTATAAGTTACTGGCTTATTTAACGTCCACGACCTTTAGAAACTTATTAGAAGGACAAAAACTTTTTTGTAAGAAAACAAGTACCTATAATTTTACTAACTGTATTAACAACTTCCTTAACTTTCTTACATATATATTATATCATAAATTTTTCAAATTGTCAATTAAGATTTTTTGGTTAAGAATTTTTATCGGCTCACACGAGGCCAGGGGGAATTGAACCCCAATCCGTTCCCATTTACAACTGGTTCCTCTTTCGGATGAAGTATAAGGTACTTCGCTAACGCATTACTTCTCTTTGGCTAAAGCTGATTACTCGGATGCTCCCCTGATGCATCATTCTGGCTTCCTGTCAGCCGATAACTTTCTTAACTTTTGTATATATATTATAACATAAAATTTTTTTTGTCAAAGAAGATTTTTTAGGGGTGTATAAGTATATAAATTATTCCAATACCTCTTTTAACATCTTTGCCCTGAGAGGGTTACGTAATTTTCTATATGCTCTCATTTCTATCTGTCTAATACGTTCCTCACTTCTATGAAATGTCTTGGCTATTTCTGCAATAGACTTTTCCTCAAAAAAGTGCATTGTAAGAATCTGTGCTTCTCTATCTGAGAGAGAACCAAATATCTTTTTGATCCTGTCCATGCGATCTGCTTCTTCGGCCGCCGCACTCGGAGATTCAATAGAAGTATCTTCAATTAATGCATCAAAACCATCATCTTCATCATCACTAATTTGAGTATTTAAACTTGAAGGCTCATACATCAAAACCATTAATTCTTTTACCTTATCAAGTCCAAACTTAGTCTTATCCGCAATCTCTTCTTCTCTTGGTTCTCTTTGCAAAGTTGCATATAATTCTCTCTTGGCATCTTTAATCTTCTTCAAATCAGCACTTACATTTTCTGGTCTTGTAATCATATGCCCCTGTTCATACAACGCTCTTGTTATTCTCTGTCTTATCCACCAAGTAGCATGTGTACTAAATCTACACCCTCTCTCAGGATTATATTTCTTTGCCGCCTCAATGAGACCTACATTTCCCTCTTGGATCAAATCCAAAAGGGAAAGACCTCTATTCATAAACTTCTTTGCAATAGAAACGACTAATCTCAAGTTACTATTTATTAACTTTTCTGTATCTCCTGATTTCGCAGCTTCTACTTCTTCACCAAAAGTAAGAAGAGGGAACTGAGAAATTTCCTTCAGATACATCTGGATAGATTCGTCCATTCAATTTCTCCTTTGTTTCATTCTATATTTATATTATATCATAAATAATATGACTTGTCAAGAGAAATTTTTATCACAAACCAAACTTTGCAAGCATATTTGCCAAATTGTCCAATTCTTCCTGAGTAGGCTCATTTGGAGCAGGTGCGGCCGTTGGCTTGGGTTCCTCTTCCCACGGCGGTGTCTCATCTGAAGTAACAAGATTAGATGTTGCTGGTGCGGCCGGCGCACTACCGACCTGATTCTTGACGCCTGTAAGAGAGATCGCGATCTGAACCTTTTCTCCTCCATCGTCTGCCCACACATAAATCTTCTTGTCTTGGGTCGTGATATACGCATCACCGAACGCCGCAACAATCTGCTTTTCTACTGACTCTTTTGCTTGACTGAATTTAACTGCCATTATTCTTCTCCTCTCTCTCGCATAGTTTCTCCGTAACAGTTAGTACATAACCATAAACCATCTACTTCGTGCATTGTTTCTTCTTCATCATCGAACCACTCATTACAACCTTCACAATATGTGTGGTGCTCCATCCAACAATATTCGCACCAATCGTTGCCACTATCATCAGTCCATCTCTCATTTATATCGGTTCGCTCGCCGCAGTTACAACAATAAAAGTAGTGACTATCATAGTCCGCACATTCATCACAGAACATATATTCCGCATCTGTTATATACTCTTCATTACAACTTAAACACTTAACTTCACTACCAACTACAAACTTGGTATTAGGACTAACCCATAAATACTTATTAAAAGTATAAACTGGGTCATAACAAGTTGATTTTAACAAATCGTTATAATGTAAGCAACAACCTTCATGACAACTATCTACAACCAACTTCTTAATAGACTTTAACCTATGTCCTACTGGTATATATGGGTCGTCAAAATAAACTTCACCTGTTTCGGTTTCAACACTATTTATCTTCTTTGAACGCCACAAATCTTCCCAAGTTCCAAATGGGCATACTTTTCTCGCAATATCGAGCCCAACTGATGATGTAAACGGGTACTGGCGGCCCGCAAACAACATATCTTCTTTGTCAGAAAAGAAAAATAATACTCTCCATTTCTTATTATTCCAAAGTACATCACTTGGGAAACGGGGAAGCTTTGTGTTTTCATCTGACCTTAAATAGCACACAACTGTACAAGCGTCACCCATATATGACAGATTTCCAGCCTTATACTCTCCATCAAGAGCGTGGCAAGAACGCCAACCATGGTCGTTTTCACTTGTACTCAAAAAATCAAGAGGGTGAACTGAAAAACAAAGAGTACCCTCAACCTTATTCAACTGAATAATTCTACTTGCTTCATTTATGAAGTTTTCTCTTATTTCTTTATCCTTAATAAAGAACTTGAAGCACTTCATAAGTTTTGTACCTACTTGTACCTTCTGGTCACCCTTCTCGGTTTTTACCACCAAATTAGGCTTAACCACTCTATTCTCAAAGAACCCAAGTGCTCCATTCTCGACAAGAAATTCAAATAAGTCCACAAATCTGAAATTCTTTACTCTAATTAAGAATTCATTAAAATATTTCTCTTGTGCTTTATCATTGAGAGTAATTGCTACCTTTTCAGGATAAGTCCAAATCAATCCACCAAAAGCATTAATATATCTCTGTTTATTTTCCTGCCATTTTTCAAACAGGTCATCAGAATTAATCTTGTCTATTGGGTAATCTTGAGAATAAGCTATTACCTTATTGAACTGATTTTGAATTTCCTTATATTCTTCTTTAACCATTTATGTACCTTCTTTAGCAAATTTATAACCACATACTGGACACTCACTATGTTCATTTTTAGAAAAAGCCATATCACACTTAGGACACCAAACAACATGGTCTATGCAACATTCTGCACAAACTATCTTGGGTTCTGTTTCTCCAAACAATTCAAGAGGGACTACTTCATTTTCATAAAATATTCCACCACAAAAATGACATTTATAAGTTACTGGTTGAGTGTTTGGTGTTAATTTATGACTACCCATTTTTCCATATGTATCATACCAATCTTCTTCATCGTAATCGTCCCAACCGGGATAAGCATATGGCACATTATGCTTATACCACTTGTTCATAAATGTGATGCTCTCGATATAGATAAACTTCTTTAAGTCTTTAGTCTTAAGGATATTTTCAACCTTACTAATTGTGTCGTACATATGGTCAACATGAAGAACTTCTGCAATACTATGCTCTCTTACATAACCAATAGAGAGATTAACTCCTGCAACTCCCCATATTGGACACAAAACACTAATATCAGTAAAAGTACCAAAATTTTCCTTGAAGCCATAGCTTTCAATAAAATTTACAAATTCCCTATTATCACAATCGTAGAACACACAATCTTCGCTACCTCTGCGGTCAAGTTGAATAAGGAAGTTCAAATCAGACAAAGGTTCATCAATTTCATCTGCCAACTGAAATGCTCCCACTCCACCTATCTCTTCATCAGTAGTAAAAATAACTGAAGGGAGCAGCTTAGTCTGCTGAAGAATTTTCAAAATAGCAAATACTCCAGCTCTATCGTCTGCACCCAGTCCCTGTGGACTCCATATTACATTCTGTCTTGTATCATAATAAATCTCTTGCGGAGGTGTCTTGAATACTGTATCCATGTGAGCTAACAAACCAACAGGGATATCACCTACCGCATAAATATAATCTTCAGTTGCTATTATCTTCTTATACTTTCTTTTAAGATGAGCAAACAAAAGATTTCTCAACTCTTCCTGTGTCAGTTCAGCCAGTGCCCTAAACAACTGATAGTCATTTTCGCTCATTATTCTCTTTCTATTCATGCGTCACCACCAATCTGAATAGAGAACTATTTCATTGTCCCAATCTGTTTCTTCAATAACCTTTAGACAAATTGCTAAAGTATCTTCCAAATCTCTAAAATAATATTCATCATAGTCTGTGGAACCAAAGAAGAAGCCGGGACAAGTTGGCATAAGTGCGGAAGCTTCTTCTTTATGCTCTAAAACATATTTACATGTTTCAGCCAACTCTTCCAAATCCTCTTTAGTAACTTCAACCTCTTCACAGTTTCCGTCCTGAGGATAACCGCACTTATCTACAAACCATTGTCTAATATGATTTGCTTTACGCCAATATCCGACTTCTTCATAGGGAGAAAACTCACAACGATCTTTTTGCTCGTCAGTAAGAGAACGGTAAGCTTCTATCATCTTGGAATTTCCACGTCTGAGGTACATATCAAGTCCCATAACATATTTCTCCATTCTTATTTTTTCTACATATATTATATCATAAAAAATAGAGTTTGTCAATAGAGATTTTTATGGCTGGCTATCTAAAGGGTATTTTTCAAAATACTCTTTAGCTTTCTCTGGGTCTGCCATGCGGAACGCCAGGTCACACATGTGGCATGTACCAGTCTTATTACATCTTTGACCGCAGAACATACGAGTTTCTGTAAATTCTGGAATTATCATTCGGTTTGCGGCGTCCTTGTCCCCGAGATTGTTGATGATCTGGGACAAATTTCCCGGCCACTCGTGCTCTTCTGCATATATTCTATACAATGCTCTTTCTTTCTTGAGCCAACTGTCCAAATCTTTATCGATTGAAGGGAAGAACTCAACGACGTCGATATGACTATCGTAAAGGTCCAGGTCCTCCGGTCTGATCCACGGGCCGCACACTCCATTTGCTCTTGGTAATCCATCTACATTTGCTTCATTAGCATATACCCTAACTTCTGGTCTATCCATAGGCAGATATGCCAAATCAAAGAATAAGGGTGCTGCGATATAAACATACTTTACTCCGAGGTCATGCAGGGCCTGGAAGTCGTAGTAGTTAGTGACTGGCCGCACATGATAAAAGTCAAGACCTTCTTCCTTTGCTTTTAAACAATCCTGAATATTATCAAGACAAAGTACAAAACCCTTCTTCTTAATACTATTCAAGGCTTTGATTTCTTTCCAATCAATATTTTCACTATTTTTATCATGTCTTAAAATGATAGTTGCTTCTGGGTATTCGTCAAAATAAGACTTAATACCTTTTCTATCACTATACATAAACATGATTTCATCTGCTTTAGCCAGATATTCCTTTGTTTGCTTTGCTGATAAACAAAACTTCATTCCTTTACCTCCTTATTATAAGCCGACTCTCTTTCTTACTTCAGCCTTAAATTCCTCTACACCGCGCTCATAACCTTCATTATATCCCTGCTCATATGCAGCTTTTCTTATAGCATCAATATATCTTATGGCTTCTTCCGGCAAAATTTCTGTGCATGGGGGTGGTGTCTGAGCAACGGTTGCGGTGGTACGTTGTAGCAAATCCATAAAATCTTCGTTGTTACGTTTTAACAAGTCCATAAAATTATCATAGTTAATCATATTAAATCCTCTTTTACAACTAAATATTCTGATGTTTGTGGTAATAAATCTTTGAATTCTATTTCATTAAAATGAGTATATGGGATACGAATTAAGTTTATATTTTCTTTTTTACACCATTGATTTTTTATTAAATCGTGCTGCTGTGTTAATTGAAACTTTTCCTTATTATCATATTTACCATTACCCTCAACATAATGTTGAATTCCATCATATTCTATTAAAGTGTTATAATCTGGTAAATAAAAATCAAATCGTGCCATCTTTCTAGTTTCAAATACACAAGAAGAAAATCGTTTTTCTTGAACAAAAACTATATTATTATCTGTTAGAATTTGTTGAATTTTTAACTCTCCTCGTGAATGTTTAGTACAACCACAAGAATATTGTTTTAATAGATTAGAAGTGGCTATCCAGTTTTGATCACTTCCACAGAGATTGCAACGACATCTCCACTTTCTTCGTTCACCCCCGGCTTCTCCACTTTTTCCTTCTAAAACAGTAAAATTACCAATAGTTTTTCCTATAAAATCATTTCTTGTACTTTCTGAGGTGCGTTCTTTTTGATAACAGCCACAGCTTTTAACATGACCATTTCTTAGTTCAACACCTTTTACTACTACTTTTTTGCCACATTTACATTCACATATCCATGTAGCACGTTTATCTGCACTATTGGGACCTCTCTCAATTACTGTTAAATATCCGTATGTTTTACCTGTTTCATCTATTAGTTTGCTCATATTTTTTACCTCCTAATAGATATGCAAAAAGAGGATAATAAATTATCCTCTTCTGCTTAAAAATTATAACAACTTTTATACGGTCATTACCTTATACTCTCTTGTAACCCTTGCACTTTCTTGCTCTTCCACCGTTAGGATTAGGGAAAGTAAGATCTGTCTTTTCAGCTGCTCCTGCAGCTACAAGCTTGTTCAAACGATTTGTAACCTTAGCAACTGTTGCATCAGGGTCCTCGATCTTTGCAGCGATGTCAGCGATTGTTACGAAATCCTCTGTAAGAGCAGCAGCAACAGCCTCTGCAAGTGCATCAGGCTCAGCAGCCTTCTCAGCCTTTCTTGCCTTAGCCTTAGCAGCTGTGTTGTCGAGCAACTCGATCTCGTGCTTAGCGAATGTAGCAAGAGCCTCAGCAGGAACCTCTACCTTAGCACCCTCTGCATCTGTGTAAGCGAACTCGCCATTCTCAACATAGTTTACGATTGCTGTAAATACGTTTCTCTTTGTGAACTTCTCCATGATGTTACCTTTTTTAACCTTTCTTTTTTGTTTTTCTTTTATATTTATATTATATCATTTTTTTACTTCTTTGTCAATGACTTTTTTATTATCTTGTCAAAGAAGTTCACTCTTTGTAAAAAGTATATCTTTCTTACTTTTTACATTTATATTATAACATTTTTTTACTTCTTTGTCAAGAAAAATTTTTCCAACAATTACAAATTTATCTTTATAGCGAAATCAAAGTGAGTAGTTTTATCTACATCTGTATCAGGTCTATATCTGCGTGCATAATCCATAGCTTCATCAACAGAATTAAAATTGTTTTTTACTTCAACAAATCTATCTGTTAAATTAGTAATAAGTGCTTCAGTCAGTTCCTGAGTTAAAAGACTACTCCAACTACTGGTACAGAGTTCTCCATATTCGTTTACAATCTCGCGTCCATGTTCAGTAAGATCTTCATAGTAAACTACAAATCCTTCTGAATAACTATATTTACTTTCTGAGTAACTAGTACGGAAGTGATGGACTGTTGAAGCAAAATCGCTAAAATATTCATCAAGATGATAATAGAAGTTGTCTGAATCTACAAAGAACCTATAAAGTTCACCTGTTTCTCTGTTAATAATAGATATACCTAATGCGTCTGACAACTTGTCATCACCCTCCTCGTCACAGAAGGGATTGTCGTGCAAATCATCATAGCAACTGTCACAATAGTAACAATCACCTACTCTATGTAAATCTGCGGGATCGTATTCCCATGCTCCGCAACAATCACAGTAATACTTAGCGGGAGCACAATTCTCGCAGATAAGACTACCCTCATCACCCTCGTCAAGATAACCGGGTTCACCGCAGCACATACAAACGAACTGACCAGAATAACCACAGTATAAGTAATCATTTTCATGTTCACCATTGTTTACATAGTAAAAATGGCGAGTATATGACTCATTAATATCATTATACATATAACCAGTATCAAATGATACACGGTCATAACCACCAAATGACCAGTCTTCATAGTCAGGGTTCCATCTACCATATTCGGTCTGGAAATTGTCCCAACCAAGATTCTTCTCAACGAGTTCTCTAATCCAAGTAAGACAAGCCAAAGTAAGTTCATCACTCTCATAAGGATAAGCCTTAATATCCATAATGAGTTCAGGATTGACAATGAATAACTCACGCCACTTCTTACTATTCCACTCGCCGCCACCGGGCATAGTCATAGTCTTGTTGTCTGATTTGAAATATCCAACAACAACCATTTCAGAGTTCATCATTTCAACTGTGCCACTTCTAAAACAACCCTTTTCTCTCCATTTCATGCAAGACTCCCAGTTTGATTCGTTATCGCTCATTGTCATATAATCAAGAGGGTGAATAGACAGACAAAGTGTACCCTCAAGCTTTGCAGTATTCAAAGCCATAGAGTGGTCTATTCTGAACTCCTCATATCCTTCATCTACTCCAATCCATTTTGCTATCTTGCCAATAAGAGGCACAACCTTTGAGTTCTTCTGTGCAGAAAACTTCTTGCTCTCTCCATTGGGATTGAAAGCTTCGATAATAAACTCGTTCTCAATTCTATTCTTTGAAAGAGTAGAAACTTTTGTAATCTGGTCAACATACCAAATGGGATAGGTAGTTTTAACCTTAGAATCGTCATATAAAGCATCTACAAACTTTGTAATAAATCTATTGTGCCTTTTTACAACATCATACATTCTCTCTCTAACCTGATCAAAAGACTCATAAATTAAAAAAGGCTTCTCAATAATAAACTTATTACCAAACATCTTATAGAGATAAGAAGCCTTGCAGTCATTCCAATAACGCATGATTTTCTCAAGTGAAGCCTCTCTCTGATAAGTATCCGGGAGAGCGTATGTATCAATATAATCTGCCATCATTGTCTTCTCATTATCTGGAATTAATTCAAATAAACCCATATTCAACATACCTCTTTATCATTTTTCATATATATATTATATCATATTTTTATAAAGCTGTCAATCTTTATTTTTTTAAGGCGATATTGTGAATATAAATTCCTTCTGCTTTACTTGGGCGAATTTCGTCTAACCAGTTATGAAATTCTCTTATTGATTTAATATCCATTATTGCTCTGGCATAATTAATATCATAAGCAAATCTTTGTCCACAAAATGTTTTGCCATACATTTTACATCTTTCTTTTCCTTCTTCAGTTAATTCATCTTCATAAACGAAATAACAACTTCCATCTATATTAACTGACCCAAAACTATTAAGTTTTATTTCAGAACAACGATGTAATGCTTTAAGACAATTAACCGTTTTTTCTGGATTATAATATAAAGTATTACCAAGTGTAAAGAGTTCTGCTTTAAGCTCATTATTTTCTCTATCTACTACATAAAGAGATGTGAAATCAAGATGATGCAATTTCTTACCAGTTACAAAATCAGTATTAAGTTTATTATAACACTCTTCACAGTATGGGCCAATGAAATGAATATTATCAACATCTGGGAACAAATATTTGCCACAGCATGAACATATTACAGGTGTACAACTAACACAAATAAGAGTTCCACTCTCATCATCAATTATTTTACCTACTTCACCACAAGCCATACAAGTAAAAACACCTGAATAGTTAATAAAGGTTCTTTTATCTTCTGTCGCATGAGAAATACCTTCATAAATGAAGTGTCTATAATATCTATCTTCTGTTATGTCATTATACATATAATTAGTTTCAAAATGGTATCCCTCGTCCGCAAGGAAAGTGCAATCACCCTTCTTATAGTCATTCTGATACTTCCAACCAATATTTTTAGTTGCAAGTTCCTTTAACCAATTCAAACAAAACAGAGTTAATTCATCACTCTTAAAGGGATAAGCCTTTACATTAAGAATGCAATCTTCATTTACAATGAAGAGTTCTCTCCACTTTTTATTATTCCACTTTTCATATGCAGTACCATTCCAGCACAAATTCATATCATTCTTGCTCTTAAGATAAGCAACAACTACATAAGGAGAATTCATCATTTCAACAGTACCCTGTCTATATTCACCATTTTCCTGCCAAGACATACAGGAACTCCAATCGCAATTATTATCACTCATGGTCATATAATCCAAAGGGTGAATTGAAAGACATATAGTACCCTTTAAGGTTTTTGTGTTCATCGCCATAGATTGAGCAAGTCTTACCTGTTCAAACAAATCCTTGTCTACATCATAATAATCCACAATTTTAGAAAGGATACGAATTACTTTTTCGCCCTTCTGAAGGCGTAACTTCAAAGGGGGCTTTGTAACACTTTTAAGTTCAAGAGTATTCCCATAATCTTCTATATAACTCTTGTCCAAACGACCTATGGACAACATCTGTGCTCCCGCAAATAAGGTAATCTTATGTCTATCCCAGAAGTAATCTACTGCGTCTTTTATAGCATTATAAAGTGCATCACATAACGCATGTACGCAACGCTCTTTGTTAAGTTTCTTCTCAATATCAAGCTGTGTTTCTGTATAACAAATTTCACGCTCAAGAATAAAGTTATTCTTGAACATTTTAGCTAATGAGGAGTTAGTCTTACAGTAATCCCACTCTGTCAAAATTTTTTTAACAGAAGCAGTTCTTTTTCCTCCAAGGTTTTCATCAATATATTTAGCAATCTTGTCCTTTTCTTCAACTGTAAGTCTATCAATTAAGCTCATATCAATTTACTCCTCTTATTTTTCATATATATATTATATCATAAAAATAAGGTTTTGTCAACATAAATTTAAGCCACCAGAAAAGCCCGGTGGCTTAAAACCAAATCAAAATGCGGGGATCCAATGACCACAAGCCGGACATACAAAGTGCGGCCATGGCTCTACCCAGATTTCGTAATCTTCATACTCCCAGAGTCTCCCACAGGTACACTGTTTTACATAACGCATCTCACTTCACCTCGCTGCATCTTGTCAGTACATTTTGATGTATATTTCTATAAATCTTATGTTCCTTTACAGTTCCCTTTATATTCTTCTTGGAACCTACTGCCCAATCTTTAGCAGCTGTTGTCCAAACAAATACATTGCCGTCATCAGATCTCATAATGTGCATGTGCTGGATCCCGTAGTAACCTTCGAGTGTGATATTCTTCTCAACTGTTACTTCAACAACAATTCTCTCTCCAACGGTTCCAACGAACTGGGACTCATCTTCAGGATAAATAAGAGAATCAAGGTAAGCCTTAATCTCACTTTCCTTCTTGAGAGTTTCATCATTAACGGCCACTTTTTCCCACTCGACCTTCTTAAGTGTAAGTCCTTCGGGAAGTTCAAGATTTTCAACATCAATATCGCTTATGAAATACCAGTTGAAAAGATTGTTGAATCTACCGCCGTGCTCTTTGATCCAGTCCTTATGATCGTAGGACTCGCCGCACACTATGTTTATATATCCCTTATCAAAACCAAGAATATTTTTCAGAGGCTTTAATCTCTTTAATACTTCTTCTTCTGGGTACATCTTAGCATACTGAGCTTCAGAGTACCATCTTACTTTCTTCTGGGCGCCCGCTGCTGTAACGATATTAACATACATCTTACCATTCTCAACAAAAGGCTCACCAACAATTTCTCTGTTCTGATATGATTTAGCAACAGGCATATTAAAAACCTCACTTTCATTTTTCTATATATATTATAGCATAAAAAGTGAGGTTTGTCAATATAAATTTATTTAATACGACTTTTTTGTTGTCGCAAATAGTCTTTGAGATGATACTTCGCCCAAGTCAAAAATTCTATTAACCCATAGAAAGCAAAACTGCCCATAAGAGCTAATATCAAAAATACAAGTAATTCATTCTTCATGTTCGTTCTCTAAAGCATCATTAAGCCAAAGCCAGCTATTGATAAACCAAAGTACCCCAGATAACCAATATTCATGCTGAAAACTTAAGGCACACATTATTATACTACCAATAGTAATAAACGAAAACAACCAACGCTTAATTAACTTACGCATCTTTTACCTCCACTACAAGAGCTCCAAATGTTACCCCATGTTCATTAACATATTTAGTAGTACACAGATCTCCAACTATTGTCATATCCAAAAGCCAATAAGGCATATCACAAAGAAAACCCTTATAAGCTGGCTCTCCTTCATCATCTTCTGGTTTCCATATTATAACATTGGTGTCAAACGCATCAAAAAGTTTAAGCACTTTTCTTAACTTCATCTTAAATTTCCTCCTCACAAACAGGGCATTCGTGTCCATTCTCCACAAACAGCTCTGGGTAATCAGCAAACAGGATCGGCTCGCCGCACTCAGGACATTCGAACCAGAGATCCTCAGTGGCTACTTCATCCTCATCGTCATAGCAGGACCGCACGCCATAAGTATCAACCATATATTTTACATATTCTTCTGGTGTCATCATATTTCTTTTCTCCTTTAAGCCAAATCCTTTATGAGAATTGTATAAGCGTGTCCTTCCTCGTCTTCATGTCCTTCCTTTTGATACAAAAAATATACATCAATATATTTCCCATTTTTAGACATTTCAGTCCTCAAAAACTCTATACTATCCCAATATGTACCTTTTCTTTTGTTACAATAACAGTCAATGGCATGTTCTGTCGCCTTTTCCGCTGAAGCAAATACGCCACAATATTCATCATTACTATCTATCAAAACATAACTCTTCATTATTTATACCCCTATTACATTCTACCATAGAATTCAGTAGCATCTAACTCTTCTTCGATGATTGTATAATTATGGAATTCTCTATTATTCTCATTGTCAACAAGAATAACCTCTGTTCCCTCTTTGGTTTCATTTAATTTCAGTTTTGTAGCTTCAACATTAACATCTACCTTATCATTGATAAAGTAAAGATCAAAAGCACCACTTATTGCTTCCTCTTTTGTAGCATAAGCACCAAGATAGTCATTGCAATTATCTACTATAATATAAATATAATTCATAAAACTTAAACCTCTCTCTTATTTTTCTTACATATATATTATATCATAAAAATAGGGCATTGTAAAGTAAGATTTTATTGATGAACATATGCTTCACATCTTCTTGGATAGACTGTACCCGCATATTCCTCTCCATATCTACAAGTACCCTTGTCATTATAATGACAACCAATGCAAAATTGTTTTACTTTTTCATTGATATTAGACTTCTCCGCCATGATTACTCCCATCTTTGTACCCCTCGCCTACCTTAAAATCTTTAAGCAATTTTCGACCATAGATACATCTATCGCATCTTGGAGGATTTTGGGCTTCTTCCTTCCAATCCATAATTACGCTCCGTCCCCGAAATAAGGCTTGAGAAGTTCCTCTCTCTTCTTATTGGTTTCCTCAATAATTTCTGATGTCTTTTCGAGTGTAGCAAGTAACACCTTAACATCAGAACTATACTCACGGCGTAATTCACTGGCTCTACTTGCGGCAAGGTCGGCAATAGTCATAATTTCACTCTTTGTGAAAATGCTAAAGTCTTCAACCGCATTTGCCTTTGCCTGAATAGTATCAAGTTGGTTAATCTTATTTGCTAACCTTTCAAAATGTTCGGTACTGGTATTACTCATTAGTTACTTCCCCCTGAATGATGTCTTTGTATCAAAGCCGTAGTTTACAATCTTATCCCTGATAGTATTAAGAGCCTTAATATCCTTCTTTGTCCAACCATCTTCTTCTAATAACTCTGCATCGAGAAGATAGTCTACGGCGTATTCAATTATATCTAATTCGAAATCAGTAAACTTAACCATCTGGTATACCTCCTTTATTTAGTAAGGTTAGTTTACCAAACAGAATACTTCTTTGTAAATATCTTTTCTACCCTTTTTCTTTATTACCCATTATTACAATTTTTTCCTATTTCATCTACCAGCTTATTTGCTTTCATGTTAAATAAACGCTCTCTCCCATCAGAAGTGTGTATTACAGAATAATCTGGGTCAATCGCATAAGGGCAAATGGAAACTATATGTGCAATTCTTACATACTCTTGATCGCATAAAAGAAAATCCATATCTAATTTTACCTCTTTTTTATTTTTTTACATATATATTATATCATAAAAAAGAATTTTTGTCAATAAAAATCTCTGGGTTTAGTCCCAGAGATCCCTATATGCGTTTTCTAACATCTTGAAACCAAGAGCAAGCTCAGCATCTTCCTTATCTGATGCATCTTTGTAGGCTTGTAGATTTCCCGCTTCATCGTAGAAATCTTCATACTCCATACCAGTCTTAAAGTGATTTACTATTTCATTAAGGTAAGCCACCCACTGCTCGTCGTTTTTTACCTCAGTACCATCTTTAAAATGTGTCGGATAACCCATATGATTATTTGCGAAAGATGTGAGTGACTGTATAATCAACTCAGAATGATATGTAAAATAATCCCATAAGTCCGCATCACAATATCCACGAGTTACTCTCTGATAACTCCACTTGATACATCTGAAGAACATCTTGATATTTCTCAACCAAAAACGGGGAGATTTGTAAAAGCAACCAGAAAATACATTAAGCCTATTCATTATACCTCTCCTAATCTATCAAAGTATTCTTCAGAGAGGTGGTAGTTTTCCACCCCTCTAAGTAACTTCTGCGGCAGGGCGGTCCTGCGATAGTCATGTACCTGAGCATAAGGATCCCCGGAACGCCAGACCGCACAATCGACAGTTATAAACTTATTTGCTATCTCCCACAACTTCCAGTCGCAAAGCTTGCCATAATACTCGAAACGATAGTCCTTGTAATATCCGGTTGCCTTGTCAAACATTCTCATTCTGCAATACAAGATACCGCCAGAGTTATCGTCCCACTTCAAAAAGTGAGTTTCACCCTGTCTTATCTCAAATCTACCAAGCCAAAGGTTATCCTTCTTTATTTCTCTATTTACTATCTTAAGAGCAGAAGTTAACTTCTTCTGATACTGCTTTCTCATCTTATTCTTCATATTAAATCACCCCCATACGTATTTATATAAGAAGTTGTCTACATCTTCCTTTGTTACTGGCAAGCCTGTGAAGGCATTAATTCCCGGAGCACCTACCGTACCTGTAACATCATACTTCTCAATAAGAGAACTAATAACATCGGCTACAAAAGGCTTTTTCTTATTAGCAAGTATTCTATTATAACTTACATTGTGTCCACCAACATATCTGCCAGTATAAATTACTTCATGTGTATCAATATCTTCAATTTTAACCGTAAAGTAATCTGATTTTATACCATGATTTACAGTCCATGTTAACAATCTCATATTAAAATCACCTTCTTTATCTTTTCTATATATATTATATCATAAAATGCGATCTTTGTCAATGTGGATTTTTTGTACCAAAACAGGGGATCCCGTGGACCCCCTGCCGCACTTTTTTTATTCTACTTCTTCTGGATCTTCACCAACTTCTATTCCACAGTAAAGATACTTATCTTCATCGTACTTATCCCATGAAACAGAATCAATAATTTCCATAAGAGAAACAACATAATTCTCACTTGACTGTAATTCTTCTTTAGTTTTAGTCCATTCTTCGATTTCAGAATTCAAATCACGAATTTCATTTAATTTATCTTCAATCGGATCGTTGCAGCCAGCAATTATAGTAATCATTTTTTCAATATCAAGTACCTTTTGGTCTACTTTCTTAATTTTGTCCTCAAGATCAATTCTAATATAAGCTAAATCCTTAATAGTTATAGGAGCAACTTTACCAAAAGGAACCACAAAAGGACAAAATTCATCAAATGCAGTAAAAATACTACAATTTCTACTAAAATTACCAATAGGGAGAAATTCTCCTTTTAAACTCTTTACAAAAAACTGAATATACTGCGACATATATACCTCCTAAGAACCGCAGGTTCTTACCAATTCTGTTTAACTTTCAGAC